>Ga0134092_1000172_pt1 | contig 67910 bp, 60 predicted proteins | sample 3_6taG_FD_94454 | JGI IMG/M metagenome (GOLD analysis project Ga0134092, IMG submission 94454) | Switchgrass degrading microbial communities from high solid loading bioreactors in New Hampshire, USA - 3_6_20_6_A3 metaG | ecosystem: Engineered > Bioreactor > Semi-continuous > Anaerobic >... | reverse complement strand
TGTACGTAGCCCATCTTATGTTACCTCCGTTATGTTTTGTTCTGCTAATTCAATTGTAACGGATTTTTACATATGATGGGCCTCTTTTTTTATTATCTTGGGCAATTTATTTTACAACTTACCGAAAAACGAAAAAACAAATATATATTGATATATATTGAACATGCATAAAATAATTGCTAAAATAAATATATTACAGGTCACATTAGCACAACATTCAGGGCACTGGCCGGATAATACTAAGAGGAGGAAAATGCAAATGGCAGGTTTTTTTGGCTTTTTTGATTATACAAAGCCTGGACCGGGGATACCAAAGGACGCTCCGCCCAAACCGCCAATAGTTGTGTTCTTTGGTATATACACAAGGAAATTCTGGAACTTGGTTAAGATTAACCTGATGTTTAATCTCTTTAATCTTCCTGCAATGCTGCTGGCAATATATCCTGCATCATTTTTTATTTTTAATGAACAAGTTGCAAATGAAAGTGAATATGAATTAATAGTAAGGTTTATTTACATGTCAATAGTCTTGTGTATACCACTTATAACGGTGGGACCTGCCCAAGCCGGATTCACTTATATATTAAGAAATTATTCAAGGGAAGAACATGCATTTTTGTGGTGGGATTTTAAAGACAATGCGCTTTTAAATTTTAAACAAGCCAGCATAATTTCAATAATTGATTATTTAGCGGTGATTTTGTTTGGCATAGTAATAAACTTCTATTTTAAATACCCCGAAACTAACAGCACCATGGCAATGTTCATAGTTTTTGCAAGGACAATCATGTTACTGGCCTTTGTCGTATACTTAATGATGCACATGTATATTTATCCCATGCTTGTAACATTTAAGCTAAGCATTCGCCAGCTGTACAAAAATGCGTTTATTTTTGCGATGGCAAAGTTTTTCCCAAACCTGGGTATTATGCTGCTCTGTGTTGCACTAATACTTATTTCTTTCTATGTTTTTCCTGTCGGAATAATATTATATCTATTCATTACGGTCAGTACAATAGGGCTTATTACGAATTTTTACGTATATTCCAAGATAAAAAAATACATGATAGATGTGGTTGAAAGCGAGGAAGATGAGGAGGACGAAGAAAGCGAAGAAGGTGAAGAAGGCGAAGTTGAAGAGCAGGCTATAATTGAAGAAAAACAGGATGAAAATCCGGAACCAAATTGAATTTGGCAAAGTTGGATTGTAAGTTATCGAACTGTATGATAAAGAACATAAACTAAAGAGCAAAATTAAAAAAAATAAAGCCGGTAAAAAATCAAAGATTTTTTACCGGCTTTATTTTTTTTAGGTATGTTTTTGCTTATTAGCTTATTATTGCAATGCCTGTATTTTGATTTGCTTTATTTTAATTTACCGGTATTAGATTTTTTTCGCTTCAAGCAAATCCGTCATATTGTATAATCCGGGTTTTTTGTCATATAAAAACAAAGCCGCTTTTATTGCCCCTATCCCGAATATATCTTTGGACATGGCGGTATGTTTTAATTCAATAATTTCATCATTGCCTGCAAATATTACCTCGTGTTCTCCCACAATAGTACCGCCCCGTACTGCATGTATGCCTATTTCTGTTTTACTTCTCTTTTTCCTCCTGGTGTGACGGTCATATATATATTCTTGTTTCTGCTCAAGGACATTGTTGATTTCATCGGCAATTGCCAGGGCCGTACCGCTCGGCGCATCAAGTTTTTGATTGTGATGCTTTTCGATGATTTCAATATCAAAATACCCTTCCAGGGTTTTGGCTGCTTTTTTTACCAGATCTATCAGTAAGTTAACCCCCAGTGACATGTTTGCGGATTGAAATACAGGAATTACTTTTGATGCTTCTCTTACTTTTGCTTTCTGTGATTCGGATAACCCTGTTGTAGCAAGGACGAGGGGTAACTTCCTTGATATTGCAAATTCAAGCAAACTGTTGACAGCCTCAGAATTTGAAAAGTCTATTATAACATCGGCTTCCACGTTGCAGTCCGAAGCCTTTTTAAAAACAGGATAATCATTTTTTATATTATCGTTAATATCAATACCTGCCACTATTTTAATGTCGTTATTCTGTGATGACAGCCTGGTTATAACCTGACCCATCTTACCGTTACATCCGTGTAGTATAACCTTTATCATTTGCATACCTTCCTTGTTATAAAACATTTATTATTATGACTTTCTTTATTATTGCTTATTCATTGCTGTACTATATATTTTACATTATTTTATAGCAATTTATCAATCTATCAAAGTAAATTATTAAAAGCATCATAATACCACAAATAAGTACTGACTAATTCATCATATTAATTTAACCCTGTAACAGGCCGTATTTTATCAGCTCCGCCTTTAATATTTCCACATTTTTTTCGCTCATTTCTACCAGGGGTAAACGGCATTTTCCAACATTCATACCCAAAAGGTTCATTGCGGTTTTTACTGGGATAGGATTTACTTCTATAAATAAAGCCTTAATCAAACTTAAGGTCTTAAGCTGGATTTTACGGCTACCTTCTATATCACCATTTAAAAACTTCATGACCATGTCATGGGTATCTTTCGGGATAATATTTGCCATAACCGAAATAACACCTTTTCCTCCGAAAGCAAGTACAGGTAATGTATTTGCGTCTTCACCGGAATATACGGCGAAATCTTCCCCGCAAAGATTAATGACTTCTCCTACCTGGGAAAAATTGCATTCTTTTATTCCGACAATATTTTCAATTTCCGATAGATTTTTTAAAGTTTCAGGATTAATATTTAAATTGGTCCTTGAAGGAACGTTATAAATTATGACGGGTATTTTTATGCTTTCTGCAATTGCCTTGAAATGCTCATATAAACCTCTTTGCGTTGTCTTATTGTAATATGGGGTTACACTTAATATCCCGTCTGCTCCCACTGATTCTGCATATTGGCTTAACTCTATAGCATGACGGGTATCATTGCTGCCTGCACCTGCTATAACCGGAACCCTTCCCTTTACCTTTTCAACTGCGAATTTAATGACTGCTTTATGTTCTTCGTCAGGCATGGTGGATGCCTCCCCGGTAGTACCGCATATAATTATTGAATCTATACCTTCTTTAATCTGAAATTCTATTAATTCCTCAAGTTTCTCATAATTAACGCCATCATCGGTAAAAGGTGTAACGATTGCAACACCGGCACCAACAAATAATGGTTTTCTCATAAAAAATGCACCCTTTCAATTAAAATATCAGAAAAATATGATATCACTATTATATTATTATAACCCATACATAAAATTTCCAGATATAAACGGCAAGCTAAATCCATTTATATAATCTTATATTTATTATATCTTATTACTATATACTGTCAAATAAAAAAAACGCCAATCTGTAAACCATATTGTCAGAGTTATATGAATATTACAAAATGATTAAATTTATATTTTTGGGAGGAAAAATAAGCAATATTGTCGAATTTTTCAAATAAATAAACTGTTCATTAATTATATACTATGTCGAAATAAATTATGAAAAATCACCAAGTAATAAATCAAGGGATGTTGTTATTATGAACAAAGTTGATGCGAAAACGGATGTGAAAAACATGAAAAGAAACAGGATAGTTTCTCTAAACAGAGGTGTAGGGGGAATATTTCTCCTTATATCGGTTTTATGCAGCCTGATATTGCCCATTAAAGCAAATGCTGGAAGCAACAGGGAGATAAGGATCGGATTGTATTTTAAGGATGAATCCAAAAAGATAAACAGCGAAATTTCCATTTTCAACATATCTGCCGGCAAAGGACTGGAAATATACTATTGTAAGGACGGAAACTTTGACAAACTGGCGGATATAACTGATAATACCACCCTGATTGTCAGGAAGGATTCTTATTTTGTGAGAAAAGGAAACTCCCTTACGGAATATGTTCCTAATAAAGGTAATACCGATAACGGTAACAAAGGGTATGAAATCGGGCCTTATCATATAAGAATCGGTTCGGGCCACCAGGATTATGAAAGTGCTGCTCAAGCTTCCGAGCAATTGGCGGATAAGGGAGTAAAGGCATACCCTGCCTATGAAGACGGGGTATGGTATGTGTTTACCGGATTTTACGCGGATGAGGGAACAGCCAATGCGGACTTAAGCAATACCATTATAAATACATTGGGTGAAGGGGATTACCAGATAGTTGTTCCCGAGCCAAATAAAAAAGGCATTGTTTTATCAACGGGTACGGATGATAATGTCATTGGTATGGTTTTTTGCAGCAATGAGTACATACAAATACGGCCGTCGGAAGAAAATGACCCGTATATTTTTAATATAAATGGCAGTAATTACAGAGGATATATCGAAGTAAGAAGACTTAACGGCAGCGATATGACGGTTATAAACGTGCTGCCTGTGGAACAGTATCTATACGGAGTGGTACCCTGCGAGATGGGGGCTGATTCTCCATATGAGGCGCTGAAGGCGCAAGCTATCGTTGCAAGGACTTATACTTATGATAACCTTGGCAAATACTCCCTCCTGGGTTTTGATTTGTGTAATACCGTCCTTTCTCAGGTCTATAAGGGATACGACTACGAAAAAGCGGCTACCAACAAAGCCGTTGACGAAACAAGGGATGAAATTGTGGCTTATAACGGCAGTGTTGCCAGCGTGTTTTATTTCAGTTCCAGCGGAGGAAGAACAGAAGCGGTGAGAAACGTTTGGTCAGCGGATATTCCATACCTTCAAAGTGTTGAAGATAAATATGAAGAGGGAAATTCAAGGTATTACAACTGGGAGATTTCATTTACCGCTGCCGAAATAAATAATATTATGGCTCCGTGGAAGGATAAGCTTGGTGAAGTGTTGGGAATAGCCATAACAAAGACTTCCGAAGCAGGAAGGGCAATAGAAATGATAGTGACAGGAACAAAGGGAGAGGTTAAATTTGAAAGGAGCAAATGCCGTGAGGTATTTGGTTTACCCAGCCAATGGTTTAGTATTGTAACAGATGGCGGAGTGACGGTACTAAGTACCGTTAATTCAAATGAATTAAAGTCAACCGTAAAGCTTTCGGGGCAGAATGTGATAACCGCCAGCGGATTGAGTACCCTTACAGCAGGTAAAAGCATTTCTGTGCTGGGAGAAGGAGGACAGAAAAAAGAAATTTCTTTAGCTTCCGATACTTATACTTTTGTTGGCAAGGGTTACGGACATGCAGTCGGCATGAGCCAGGAAGGTGCAAAGGGCATGGCCAAGGCCGGCTTTGATTATAAAGAAATATTGTGCCACTATTTTACCGGAGCTTATGTGAGTAATATAAGCGAAATTCTTAAATAACAGGAAAGTATCGGAAAACAACGGTTTTCGCTTATGCTGTGTTGTGGTTTTATGTTAATCGTCCGTTGCAATTCTCTGTAATTAAATAACTAAATAATTAATATCCTGATTGCTTATACTTAAATTGTAGTATAATAGAATATAATTGTGCTTTTTTATTTTCTTTTTATTTTTATATTCTATTATGGTAATACATTGTTGTGTAATACTTAATTAAAACGTTGTATCATACATAATTTAAAGCTAATATATGAGGTGTAAATATGAAAGTCAGTGAATTTTATTATGAGCTGCCTAAGGAGCTCATTGCGCAGGAACCTGCGGCACAGAGAAGCATGTCGCGGTTGATGGTGCTGGATAAGGATACAGGTAAAATTGAGCATAGAGTATTTAAAGATATAATAGATTACCTTTATCCGGGTGATTGCCTTGTCTTAAATGATACACGGGTAATACCCGCAAGATTGCTTGGCAAAAGGGAAGATACCGGAGGAAAAATTGAATTTGTATTGCTGAACCGCCGGGGAGATAACGTTTGGGAAGTAATATTAAAGCCCGGAAAGAGAGCAAAACCGGGAACAAGGTTTATTTTCGGGGACGGGATACTGAAGGCGGAAATACTTGAGGTCATTGAAGGTGGCAACAGGCTGGTGAAGTTCGAATATGAAGGTGTGTTTGAACAAGTACTTGATAAAGTAGGAATAATTCCCCTGCCACCCTATATAACAAAAAAAATAAAGGATTATGAACGTTACCAGACCGTTTATTCAAGAAACAAAGGGTCTGCGGCCGCACCTACCGCGGGATTGCATTTTACGAATGAGTTATTGAAAGCAATCAGCGAAAAGGGGATCGAACTGGCATATATCACGTTGCATATAGGGTTGGGGACTTTCCGGCCTGTAAAAGTTGAAAATATAGAGGAACATAAAATGCATTCGGAATATTTTCGTATAGATGAAACTGCATGTAACAAAATCAATGCAGCCAAGAAGGCAGGCAAGAGGATTATTGCCGTAGGTACTACGAGCCTAAGGGTGCTGGAAACTGTAGCCGATGAAAGCGGATTTATCAGCCCAAAGGAAGGATATACAGATATATTCATATATCCTGGCTACAGGTTTAAAATTACAGACTGCCTGATAACCAATTTTCATCTCCCCGAATCAACGTTAATAATGCTTGTTTGCGCATTGGCGGGAAAAGAGAAAATTATGGAAGCTTATAAAATTGCCATTGAAGAGAGGTACAGGTTTTTCAGTTTTGGCGACGCAATGTTTATAAAAACCGAAAAATAACTTTATAAAATAAGTAGAAGTATAAAATAGACTTAAAATAGACAGAGGTAAAAAATAGAAGTATCATATGTATAAAAATAAACGAAAGAGAAAGGTGATGTAATGGCAGCTATAAAATACGAGCTTATTAAGAAGTGCAAGAAGACAGGCGCCAGGCTGGGGAGGGTGATTACTCCTCACGGAAGTTTTGAAACTCCGGTGTTTATGCCTGTGGGTACGCAGGCTACTGTAAAAACCATGTCTCCCGATGAGCTAAAGGAAGTGGGCGCCCAGATAATATTAAGTAACACCTATCATTTGTATATGAGGCCGGGTCCTGATATTGTAAGGGAAGCGGGAGGACTGCACGGTTTTATGAACTGGGACAGAGCCATACTGACCGACTCAGGGGGCTTCCAGGTATTCAGCCTGAGCAAACTGAGGGATATATCTGAAGACGGCATTACCTTCAGATCCCATATAGACGGGTCAAAGCACTTTTTCACCCCTGAAAAATGCATTCAGATCCAGAATGATTTGGGTTCTGACATAATAATGTGCTTTGATGAATGTGTACCTTATCCTGCGGAATATGACTATGTTAAGAATTCGGTGGACAGGACCACCAGGTGGGCAAAACGTTGCAAGGATGCACATCAAAATACCGAAAAACAGGCATTATTTGGTATAGTACAGGGTGGGGTATATAACGACTTAAGGGAGAAAAGTGCGTCAGACTTGATGGATATTGGATTTCCGGGTTATGCCATAGGCGGGCTAAGTGTTGGCGAACCGGCCGAAGAAATGTATAAGGTGCTTGAACATACAGTACCCCTTCTACCGGAGGATAAACCAAGGTACCTTATGGGTGTGGGAAGCCCTGACTACCTTATTGAAGGTGTTATCAGGGGAGTGGATATGTTTGATTGTGTTCTCCCGACCCGTATGGGAAGAAACGGTACGGTGTTAACAAGCAGGGGCAGAATAATTATAAGGGATGCCAAATATGCCAGGGATTATTCAAAACTTGACCCCGAGTGTGACTGCTATACCTGCAGGAATTTCAGCCGGGCATATATCAGGCACTTGCTGAAAGCAGGGGAAATACTCGGAATGAGATTGACAACCCTGCATAATGTGAAATTTTTATTAGACTTGATGAAAAAAATAAGACAGGCTATAATAGAAGATAGACTCGATGAATTTAGAAAAGATTTCTATAATTCTTTCGGGTATAATAAAAATAATGAAATTGAATAATTATAAAATCAGAGTTGAAAATAATCTGAAAACGGAGGAGGATTTGAGGAATGAACGGAGAAGTTGCAGGCAGTGCTGAAGCAGTGGGCGGTTACGGTTGGATAGGGCTTATATTATACATAGTGTTTGTGGTAGGCATTATGTATTTACTGGTTTTCCTGCCCCAGAAAAGAAGAGATAAAAAAATGCGTAAAATGATAGAATCCTTAAAAGTGGGAGACAAGGTAGTAACCATAGGCGGCGTATCAGGAAAAATAGTAAATATTAAGGATGATGAGGTTACTATAGAAACCAGCGTTGAGAAAACAAAAATGGTATTTAAGAACTGGGCTATAAAAGAAGTGGATAGACCAATAGAGGCATAAAAATATCGGTTCTATTATTACCTGTACTTCAATAGATTAGTAGTAGAATATATTTTCTGTTATTGTTCGGAGGTACAGGTATGAAAAAGGAAACGGATAAGGGTATAAAAAAACCTGCCGGTGGCGGTGTGGAGCCCCTCGAAATAGCAAAGGGGGTTATAAATGCATATATTATGACAATTCCTGTATTCGTTATATTTGCACTGATATTGTCATATACGGATTTTCCGATAAAGTACATTCCACTGGCAGTACTTGTTTCCACGGTAGCCAGTTTAATTTATGCAGGTCTGAAATCAGCCAGAACCACAAAGGAAAAGGGCTGGATAAATGGATGCATTATAGGGTTTGTTTACATATTATTACTATACCTTTTAAGCAGCATAGTTTATAAAGATTTTTCAGTAGACAGGTACATTTTGACAATGGCGTTTATAGCAGTATTATCCGGAGCAATCGGAGGAATACTTGGGGTAAATACCGGTGCCGGTGGAAAGAAAGGAACAAGAAAACGGAGACGGGCTCTTTTCAATTCCCGGTAGCTATGCTATAATTTTTAACTGTGTTAAAATTACTAACGACTATAATAAGGGGGTTTACATAATGAAACATATAAAAATTATAAATTCTATGAACCTGAAAAACTCATTGAAAAACGGCGGATGCGGTGAATGCCAGTCATCATGCCAGTCTGCGTGCAAGACATCATGCACTGTAGGAAATCAGAAATGCGAAAATAATTAGTATTTTTCTTTTAAATACAAGAATGATTATCAAACGGAGGTTTTCTTAACCTCCTTAATTTTTGTGTGGGGAATGGTTATATGATTCATAAATTTACACTATTTGGTACAAACATTGTGGTGGATACAAATAGCGGTTTGGTTTTTACATTTGATCCCGTTGCTTTTGAAGTGTTGGATTTCTTTAATGATTATTCCGAAAAGGAAATAGTTAACATACTTGGCGGAAAATACGGAGAAAACCAGGTTAACGAGGCCATTGCCGAGATTAAGGAATTAAGGGACAGCGGTATGCTGTTTTCAAAAGATATAATTCCTGACGAGATGTATCAAAGCGTGTACAGGAATAAAAAGGATTTAAATGAGGGCAATACCGCTGACAGGCCTATGCCTAATGTTTTAAAAGCCATGTGCCTTCATGTTTCCCATGACTGCAACATGCGGTGTAAATACTGCTTTGCTTCAAAGGGCGATTTTGAACTGGGAAGAAAACTTATGGATATTCAAACGGGAAAGAAGGCTATAGATTTTCTTATAAAACACTCAGGAAACAGAAGGAACCTGGAAGTTGACTTTTTCGGCGGAGAACCGCTTATGAATTTTAATGTTGTGAAGGAAATTGTTTCCTATGCAAGGGAGCAGGAAAAACGGCATAATAAAAACATCAGGTTTACAATTACGACTAATGCCCTGCTTCTTAATGATGAAATGATCCAATATATTAATGAAAACTTTGTAAATGTGGTTTTAAGCCTTGACGGGAGAGAAGAAGTAAACGATTCCATGAGGGTCAGTGTGGATGGTTCAGGCACCTATAAGCACATATTGGGTAAGATTAAAAAGGTTGCTGAATCAAGGGAACAGAATAATTATTACGTGCGAGGCACTTTCACCAGGAATAACCTGGATTTTTCAAGGGATGTACTCCACCTGGCCGATGAAGGATTCAAACAGGTATCGGTTGAACCGGTAGTGGCCCCTGATGGCTCCGGATATGAGATCAGGGAAGAGGACATTCCGCGTATTATGAATGAATATGAAAACCTTGCTTATGAATATGTTAAAAGAAAAAAGGAAGGAAAGGGCTTTAACTTTTTCCACTTCATGATTGACCTGGATCACGGGCCATGTGCCATAAAAAGATTTAAGGGATGTGGTGCCGGATTCGAGTATGTAGCGGTAACACCGGAGGGATATGTTTATCCATGCCACCAGTTTGTCGGGGTGGAAAAATTCAAAATGGGAAATATTCATGAAGATATCCTGAATGCTGATATAATTGATATGTTTAGAAACTCTAACATTTTAACAAAATATGAATGCAGCGACTGCTGGGCAAAATATTACTGTGGCGGCGGTTGCCAGGCTAATGCCTACCATTTTAACAGCGATATTAATTTGCCGTACAAAATAGGATGTGAACTTGAAAGGAAAAGAGTGGAATGTGCACTGTGGATTAAAACACAGTTGTTGTAATATTCAATGAGTATATGGAGACAACTGGTATTGACTCATTATAACAGTAGATATATAATATCCACATGTAAAAAAATAAGGGAGAGGAGTTTTATAGTATGAATCGAACCGGCGGCCTTGGATTTGTGCTTGTTGTGCTAATAATCGGCCTTTTAACCTATCTAACTTTTGGAGGAGGACAAGCTATAGGGATACCGGGTATTAACAATACCAGGTTGGGAATTGATATAAAGGGAGGTATATATACAACTTTGTATCCGGACCTTCCTGAGGGACAAAAACCAACCGAGGATGAATTGAATTCAGCAAGGGAAATTATAGAAACCAGGCTTGAAAGCAAAGGTATTTATGATAAAAATGTTACCGTAGAAAAGGAAAACGGGAGAATTATCGTGGAAATACCCTTTGCTCCCGGCGAAGAAGAGTTTAATCCCCAGACCGCTATTGAAGAAATAGGCAGGACTGCACTTCTTACGTTCCAGGAAGTGGATGAGGAGAAAGTGGATGAAAACGGGAATTACCTTCCTACAGGAAAGATAGTTTTGGAAGGAAAAAACGTGGAGGATGCAGGAGTGGCTGTGGATCCTGATACCCGGCAGGTTGTGGTTACATTGGATTTGGACGATGAAGGAGCCAAAAAGTTTGCAGAAGCTACCGAAAGATTGCTGGGAGAAAGAATTGCCATATTTATGGATGATGTTTTGATAGTGGCTCCGATAGTTAACAACGTAATAACCGATGGTAAGGCTATAATAACCGGACAGAGAAATGAAAAAGAAGCCGCCGAACTGGCTGCAACAATAGAAGCGGGTGCGCTGCCTTTCAGGATGGTGGCCAAAGAAATCAACTCCATCAGCCCGATACTTGGTGAAGGGGCACTTAAGGTAACAATAAGGGCTGGAATAGTAGCGTTTATATTGATAGTCCTTTTTATGGTTATAAATTACAGGTTTGCCGGATTAATTGCTGGTATATCTCTTTTTGGACTTGCGATTATAACATTAATGAGCCTTGTTCTTTTAAGCATATCCCTTACTTTGCCCGGTATTGCGGGTATAATCCTGTCAATCGGTATGGGTGTTGACGCGAATGTGATAATATTTGAAAGGATTAAAGAGGAAATCAGGAGCGGCAAAACTGTCGGTGCATCTGTGGAGGACGGTTTTAAAAGAGCTTTCTCAGCAATATTTGATTCAAATCTTACCACAATACTGACGGCTGTAATTCTATATTGGTTCGGGTCAGGTCCGGTGAGAGGATTTGCAATAACACTTGGCTTGGGTGTGTTGTTCAGCTTCCTCACAGGAGTTACTGCTACTAGAATCATGTTGAAATCCATAGTTTCAACGAAGGTTACCAAGAATTCTGTGCTGGTTAGAAACTCCAAGGTATTTATTGGAGCGTAAGGGAGGAGCAGGTTATGATTGATATAATGGCAAAAAAGAATTATTTTTTCGCAGTACCCATAATAATTTTAATAGTTGCACTGGTTATTTTCCTGGCAAAAGGTATAATTGTTGACATCCAGTTCCAGGGAGGAACCATAATAGAAATGGAGATGCAGGACAGTAATTTTGACCCGAATGAAATCGGAGCTGTCTTGAATAAGAACCTGAATAGAGTTATATCAGCCCAAAAAGTAGAGACTTATAATCCGGAAGAGGAAAGCGATAAGCTTAGTATTCTTATGTTAAAAATTCCTGAAGAAAACCTGAGTGATGAGGAAATAAACAGCATAATCGAATTGCTGACAAAGGAATATAACGCAAAAAGAGTCTACAGAATGCAAAATGTTGAGCCCTTTATTGCAAATGAAACAAAACAGAAAGGAATAAGGGCTGTAACCATTGCTTCAGCATTGATCTTGGTATATATCTGGTGGAGATTCAGCACAATATCAGGGTTGCCTGCTGGTGTGGCAGCACTAATTGCACTTATACATGATACCCTTATGATATTGGCAGCTTATATTATATTCCGCATACCGATAAATGAGTCTTTTGTTGCTGCAGTACTAACAATACTGGGATATTCCATAAATGATACGATAATTATATACGACCGTATAAGGGAGAATAGCAAACGGATGGGCGGTATGTCGTTGAGAGAACTTTCCAATATCAGTATCAAGCAGACCTTAAGCAGGACGATAAATACATCGTTGACAACTCTCATTGCCATACTGACTGTATATATCTTTGCTTCGCTTAATAATATTGAATCAATTAAAGATTTTACTTTCCCGTTAATAATAGGTACGATAAGCGGTGTATATTCCACACTGTTTATTGCAATTCCCTTATGGGTTATGTGGAAAGAGAGAGAAGCGAGAAGGAAGATAGAAGCCAAACCGACAAAAGCCAGAGGTTAATAACAAATGAGTATAAATATATAATATGAAAAAAGCAAGAATATGAAAAAAATAAAAAAAATAGCTAATCCTTAAAAAGGAATAGCTATTTTTTATGCCTTATTAAAGACATAATCAAGTAATAAGCAGCCAACAATAACTTCCGCGAGGATGGTAAAACTTGACTTTATTATTGACATTCCGATATATTCAATATATAAATCATAATTATAAACCAGTCTGTTAAGTACTATGAATAACGTACCCAGAGCAAATGCTACCAGGAATAGGATAATGCCTATATTTAATGCCTTCTTTGTTTTTTCACTGGTTTTGCTTAACTCGGAAATTATCTTTTTAACGTTTTTGCTAATAACTGTTTTAATACCCATGTAGACCCCCCTCTATGCATAAAATATAAAATAAAGGCATGGTTTATATGTTAACATAATACTGCATATTCATCAAGAAGAAGAGTTTGCCATAGTAAATATTGTCGAAAATATGGCATAAATCAATAAAAAGTTTCCATATTGACTGATAATGTAACAAACTTAATTAATTGAGTAACATATTTTTACCATAATCTTGGTACTCCCCAACTTATAATATATCTATACTTTTGTATTTATCATTTAAATTTAATATATCTAACAAATGATAAAAGGGGGATTTTAAATGGTAAATAAACAGTTTAAAAAAAAAATTGAATTAACTAAAGAGGACCTGCAAAACTGTTCGGGAGATGCAATGAGCTTTGAGTACTATCTCCTTGAATGTAATAACACCGATAATGATTGTGACTTTGGAAACATTACCGGATACGGTGTTGAAATTGTAAAAATAGTAAAAGATAAGCCGGTGGAGAGTAAATCCGTTAATAATATAACTATGTGTAAAAAAACGGCTGTGGAAATAATTGACATGCTGGCAAAAAATGTTGTTACACCTGTTGAGCTTCCTTACATTCTTGATGATATGGTGGGAGTGAAATTCTGTTAATAAATAAAAAGTATTAAATAAATAATTTAAACTATTACAGTATCAATAATGTTTAAGCAAAAAAAACAGGGGTATATATAAATAGAAAAGAGGTTAAGGGAAAAGGATGTGAGATTTAACATCTTACGTCCTTTTCTATTTTTGCTTATGTATTGGTTTTGGAGGGATGGATAAAATTACATGATATACCAATAAATAATTTCAGATAAAATTAATACGGGTGAAGGATATTTAAGATTTTATGTAGAATATATTTATAGCTGATAATTTATGAATAAAAAGAAGGATTATTGGAAAATTTGTCGAAACAATAATAAGTTAATATATAAATATAATAGTATAAATATAAATAATAAAAGGAAAAGGAGATGAAATTGTAAAGAGAGCAGAGGATAATAATGAGTAATTATTTCCCGGAAGAATTAATTGAAGAAATCAGGCTTAGTAATGATATTGTTGACGTTGTTTCGGAATATGTAAAACTTGAAAAAAGAGGCAAGTATTACTTTGGTTTATGCCCTTTTCATGCCGAAAAAACTCCGTCATTTACTGTAACACCGTCTATGCAGATATTTAACTGCTTTGGCTGCAATAAGGGAGGAAATGTAATTCACTTTATAATGAATATAGAAAACCTTGACTTTGTAGAAGCTGTAAAATACCTTGCTGACAGGGCAGGTATAAGTATACCCGACAGGATGGGAGAAAATGATGAGAAAGCAGCCAGATTAAGGCAAGAAGTGATGGAGATACACAAAGTAGCAGCCAGATATTTTTATAACAACCTTAATTCTCCTTCAGGCATGAAAGCAAGGGAATACTTGAAAAACAGAGGAATACTTGACGAAACAATAAGGAGGTTTGGCCTGGGTTATTCATTACCTGGTTACGATAATCTATACAAGTACTTGCTTGATAAGGGGTATGACAAAAAAGACATCCTGGAAAGCGGCCTGGTTATAAAAACCGAAAGGCAAACTTACATTGACAGGTTCAGAGACAGGGTAATGTTCCCAATACTGGATTTAAGGGGCAATGTTGTTGGGTTTGGAGGAAGAGTAATGGGCTCCTCTTTGCCCAAGTATATGAATTCACCTGAAACTGTCATATACAGCAAAGGAAAAAGCTTATATGCCCTGAATTTCGCAAGAGATGCAAACCAAGGCAGCCTGATTGTCGTTGAGGGATACATGGATGTTATATCTCTTCACCAGAATGGAATAATAAATAGTGTGGCTTCCCTTGGAACGGCACTTACCGAAAATCAGGCACGTTTGATGAGGAAATACGCAGAAGAAATTATAATTGCTTATGATGCTGATACTGCCGGACAAGCTGCTACTCTAAGAAGCCTGGATCTGTTAAGGAAAATAGGGTGCACGGTTAAAATATTAGAAATTCCTGACGGAAAGGATCCGGATGAGTTTATCAGGAATAATGGTGCTGATGCCTTTAGAGAATTAATTTCAAATTCAATGACTTTTGTTGAATATAAGATTAATCTTTTGAAGAAAGAAGTAGACACAGAAAATACAGAGGGTAAGATAAAGTTTATAAACAAGGCTGCAAAGATACTATCTGAGATTGACAGCCGCATTGAAATGGAAGTATATGCTGATAAGATAGCAAGAGAATACAATATAAGCAGGGATTCATTATATGCTGAAATTTTAAAACAAATCGACCTGAAAAGAAATGCGGTTAAGTTAAAAACAGGGAATCCGAAAACGAATATAAGCGGTAATAATACTAAAAATATTAAAACTACAAAAAAATCCGATAATAATTATATAGAACTTTTACTGTTTGCTATACTATGCATTGACAATAATATATATAAATTAATTAAAGATAAAATTGATATTAATGATTTTACAGGCAATAATAGAGAAATAGCAAGGGTTGTTTTTAAAAAACTGGACAGCGGCGGCGACGTTGTAACAGCAGAGCTGCTAAACATTATGGACACCGAAACTGCTGCGCAGTTTAGCAGGATAGTGGAGAAAGAATGCAGTTTTGAAGATATTAATGATATTAATAGGGCTGCACATGATATAATAAACAAGTTGACTGATTCAAAGAAGGAAAGAAGGAAGATGGAAATATTAAAAATGCTGAAAAACAGGGATAATATGTCAAATGAAGAAGTACAACGGTTATTGGAAGAATTTAATAATTTGGTTAGAGAACAAAGAGTTAACATTTACAAGGAAAGGAGGGGTAATGTTTGAAGCTAAACAATGAAATAAGGAAGTCTATTTTAAAAGAGCTGATTGAAAAAGGAAAAGCAAAAGGCATGCTTACTTATAAAGAAATAATGGATGCTTTTGAAGAAATAGAACTGGAACCGGATCAAATCGATAAAATATATGAAACATTAGAGAACATGGGCATCGATATTGTGGGTGACCTGGAAGATATTGAAGACATTCAGGTAACTGAGGAAGATCTGGATTTAAGTATCCCTGAAGGGATAAGTATAGATGATCCTGTAAGAATGTATCTGAAAGAAATAGGGAAGATACCCCTTTTGAGTGCAGATGAAGAAATAGAACTGGCTAAAAGAATGGAAAAAGGTGATCCTGAAGCTAAAAGAAGGCTGGCTGAGGCTAACCTCAGGTTAGTTGTAAGTATTGCAAAGAGATATGTGGGTAGAGGTATGCTTTTCCTGGACCTTATTCAAGAAGGTAATTTAGGATTAATAAAAGCAGTGGAAAAATTTGATTATAAAAAGGGGTATAAATTCAGCACATATGCAACCTGGTGGATAAGACAGGCAATTACAAGAGCTATAGCCGATCAGGCCAGGACTATAAGAATACCTGTGCATATGGTGGAAACCATTAATAAATTGATAAGAGTATCCAGGCAACTTTTGCAGGAGTTGGGCAGGGAACCGTTACCTGAAGAAATCGCAAAAGAAATGAACATGCCTGTTGAAAAGGTAAGAGAAATTATGAAAATATCACAGGAACCGGTATCTCTTGAAACTCCCATTGGAGAGGAAGAAGACAGCCATCTGGGTGATTTTATACCGGATGAGGAGGCTCCTGCGCCGGCAGAATCAGCGGCTTTTACATTGTTAAAGGAGCAATTGATGGAGGTGCTGGATACATTAACACCCAGGGAAGAAAAAGTGCTTAGATTAAGATTTGGTCTGGATGATGGCAGGGCCAGGACACTTGAAGAAGTAGGAAAAGAATTTAATGTAACCAGGGAAAGAATAAGGCAGATAGAAGCTAAGGCTCTGAGAAAATTAAGGCATCCCAGCAGGAGTAAGAAATTAAAGGATTACCTAGATTAATAATGATTAAATAATTAAATCGTAGTATTAAATTAAAAATTAAAACAGAATATTATGTATAGCTTATACAATGATGGTATAAACGGACCGAGAGGGGGAGATATTCTCAATCTCGGTCTTCTTTTGTTTCAGACATATGTTTAGATATATATTTTTGCATAAGCTAGAAGCTCAATATTAAAAGGATTGGCTAAATATAAGCAGAAATATTAAGCTAGAATGTAATAATTAAATAAAAAAGCCTATTATGAAAATTATAAATCTTGACCGTTGGTACAAGTGTAAGTATAATATATCTTGTAGTTGATGATTCGTTCCTCAATAGCTCAGTCGGTAGAGCATGCGGCTGTTAACCGCAGGGTCGTAGGTTCGAGTCCTACTTGAGGAGCCACATGGGCCTTTAGCTCAGTCGGTTAGAGCAACCGGCTCATAACCGGTCGGTCCGGGGTTCGAGTCCCTGAAGGCCCACCACATCAACTACTTTTTTTATTTTAGATTTTTCAGTTAATAATTTTCATTGGTTATATTCCTAGTTTAAATAGAATGATATTGTTTAAATACTGCTGATTATGTTATTATCATTTTATTATCAGTAATCCCATACACAGAAATCTCATACAAGGAAGAGGTGTACCGGAAGTACAGGATACTGTGCTTTAAGTTAGTTATGATATTGAACGGACGGCTTGCATTAATTGCTGAGAAGGTACCGGAATGTAATGTTGTATGTGATATAGGCAGCGATCACGCCTATGTACCTATTTACCTGGTACAAAGGGGCAAATGCCGAAGGGCTATTGCAACTGATATAAAAGAAGGCCCTGTTGCCATATCTAAAAGAAATATAGAGGAATACGGACTTGAAAGCTATATTGACGCCAGGGTGGGAGACGGTTTGGAACCGGTGAATCAAAATGAAATAGATGTTATAATTATTGCAGGAATGGGTGGAAAATTAATAGCAAAAATACTTGAAGAAGGCATAATAAAAGCAAAAAAGGCCCGTTGTCTTGTACTGCAACCCATGAATTCCGAGGAACTGGTTTCAAAGTGGCTGTATGAAAACGGTTTTGAAATAATTGATGAAGGACTGGCAAAAGAGGGCAATAAGATATATGACGTGAAAGTTGCAAAATGGGAACCCGAACCCGGTGAAAACGGCAACTATAGTGAAATTGACATATATATAAGTCCAAAATTGATTTCAAATAATGGTCCCATTTTACCTGAATATATAAATAAAAAAATAAACATATTAAATAAGAAAATAAGAGGCTTGCAGATGTCGAAAAATACACCTCATGATGAACTTGAAAAATGCATAAAACTGAGAAATGAGATGGTTGAAATTCTTCATCGGGTCATGGCATGACTTGAAAAAAGAAGAGTTATGGAATCCATTCTGGGAGGTAATTTTATGGCCGTAAAATGCAAGGATGTAGTAAATTTTATGGAGAAGTGGGCTCCGGCTTATCTTGCGGAAGAATGGGATAACGTAGGCTTGATTATTGGTGATGAAGGGAAAACCGTAAACCGTATCCTGGTATGTCTTGATATCACTTCATCTGTTGTGGAATATGCAGAGAATGAAAACGTGGACATGATAATAACCCATCATCCTCTTTTATTTAGGCCAATAAAACGTTTATGCGGCAGTAATTGGAAGGAGAAATTAATAGCGAGGTTGATAAAGAAGGATATCTGTGTTTACAGTGCCCATACCAACCTTGATTATGCTGAAGAGGGTGTGAACTGGCAGCTTGCGCAGGCAATAGGATTAACTGAGATAAGAAACCTGAAAACTGTTAAAGAGGAGAAGATTTACAAAGTTGCCGTGTTCGTGCCGTACGAAAGCCTGGATGCCGTAAGGGAAGCCATGGGGAAAGAGGGAGCCGGCTGGATAGGGCGCTACAGCAATTGCTTTTTTATGGCTGAAGGAACCGGAACCTTTATGCCGCTGGAGGGCACGAATCCCTATATAGGAACTCAGGGAGTCCTCGAAAAAGTTAAAGAATACAGGCTTGAAAGTGTGGTACCGGAATCAAAACTAAAAGGTGTAATTGAAGCCATGATAAAGGCCCATCCGTACGAAGAAGTTGCCTATGATATATATCCGCTGAAAATAAAGGGCAGAGGCTTCGGTTACGGGAAGATCGGAGTGGTAACCCCATCCTTAAGCCTGCAGGAATTTGCATCCAACGTTAAAAAAGCACTAAATGCGGATTATGTGAGGGTTATAGGAAAGGCAAAGAAAGATATTAAAAAAGCGGCGGTGTTTTCAGGTAGCCTTGATGAGGATATTTTAGGGTCAATACCTTCTGATGTTGATGTTCTCGTGACCGGGGACATTAAATATCATATTGCGATTGAAATAGCGGAAATGGGAATGTGCGTGATTGACGCGGGCCATTTCAATACTGAAAATGTAATAGTTCCGGCTATTATTAATAAGCTAAAAAGCAAATTTACAGATATTAATATTACCGGAATTGAAACAAAATTAGATCCATTTATATACTATTGACACCATATATAAAAATTAATATAATGATGAAGGAAATGAGTAAGTCAGACAGCCGCGTATGCAGCGCAAAGCTGTATATGAGGAAAGTCCGGGCTCCGCAGGGCAGGGTGCCGGGTAACACCCGGTGAAGGCGACTTCAAGGAAAGTGCATAGAAAATTACCGCCTGATTTATTTTATGTAAATCAGGTAAGGGTGGAAAGGTGAGGTAAGAGCTCACCAGCGATCAGGCGACTGGTCGGCTTAGAAAACCCCACCTGGAGCAACACCGAGAAGAGGGACGATAAGGTGGCCCGCCTGTCCCAGGTAGGTGGCTTGAGCCATGCAGTAATGTATGGCCTAGATAGATGGCTGTCGAATACAGAACCCGGCTTATAGACTTACTCATTAAGACGCCCTGAGTTTTCAGGGCATTTATCATGTCTTTTTTTATTTGACATTTATTTTTATTTAACATTTACCATTCTGATAAATTACATACCATTCTGACTAATTATATTCTGATTAATTATTTCCGTTCGCTGAAACATTTGAAATAATTAAAATAAAGAATAATCAATTAAAGAATAATCAATTAATTGGCAGAGTAAAAATCAATAAAAAGAAAATAATAATATATACTTATATATTTATTTATATATTTATGTGCATATAGATTTCGGAGTGATTGTATGGACGAGGTAAATAAATTGACTGTCAGTAAGTTATCCTCAAGTGAGGCCCAATGCGAGGAGGAAAACGGCGGGACGAACGGAAATAATGAAATTGTAAATAACGGGGTAGAAGTCATTACTAATTCCACTGTTAAAAGGCCGGAAGGTAATATTCACTGTTTAACTATTATCGGGCAGATAGAAGGGCATATTGTACTACCGCCCCAGAACAAAACCACAAAATACGAGCATGTAATACCTCAACTGGTGGCTATAGAAGAAGACGATGACATTGACGGGCTTCTGCTGATACTAAATACCGTAGGTGGGGATGTGGAAGCAGGGCTCGCAATTGCCGAAATGATCTCAAGTATGTCTAAACCTACCGTTTCACTGGTACTGGGCGGAGGACACAGTATTGGCGTCCCAATGGCGGTGGCAGCCGATTATTCATTTATTGCGCCCTCAGCAACTATGACCATACATCCGTTAAGGCTGAACGGATTAATTATAGGTGTACCTCAGACGTATGAATATTTTGACAGAATGCAGGAAAGAGTAGTACAATTCGTCAGTAAAAACTCAAACATAAGCAAGGAAAAGTTCCGGGAGCTAATGTTAAAAACAGGGGAGCTTGCAAATGATGTGGGGACTGTCCTGTTCGGAGAAGAAGCAGTCCAATACGGAATTATAAATGAAGTTGGCGGACTTTCCCAGGCCCTTGCTAAACTTTACGAGTTAATAAAAGTTAAGCAAGTGGAAAAGCTGGAGAAACAGCTGAGAGGAAAGGAGTTAATGTGATTCATGATATTATATACAATTATGCCCCTTCATGCTGTCTTCGGTGATGGTTACAATAACTTTGGGGGTGCTTATAACAATGAATACGCCGGGTACCCGGGGAAATGCACTGAAATTAACTACCTGGGGGAAAAAGTGATGGTTTATCCCCTCGAAAATAACCGGTATGTTATTAACAGGATATTCAGCACTTCACCAAAGGCATATTTAAATCCAAAACTTCAACCGGGTAAAATCATTAACCGGAATAGTTATAATGAAGCAGGAGTAAAAATGAAACAGGAATAATAATTAAGAGAACAGTAAAATAAAGCTCCCGTCCTCTGAAAAGGCGGGAGCTTAAAACAAACAATGTTTCTTTTGCTCAAATCTACTCAATTTTGAATCTGCTAACTTCATTAAGAAGTTTTTCAGCAAGTTGATTCATTTCTTTAGAGTATGATGCAAGCTCTTCTATGCTGGATACCTGCTCTTCAATCGAAGCGGTAACTTCCTGCGAGTATGCAGCTGTTTCTTCTGAAACGGCAGATATATTCTGTATTGCATTTAACGTATCTTCCTTGTGCTGATTCATTTCGGAAATTGCATTCAGTATCTGGTCTATCTTCTGGGCAAGGAGGTTCATAGAAGATGATATGTTCTGGAATACCATTGCCGTATTATTAACTGCAATATTCTGAGAATTAACAATATCTTCTGCTTTCGAAGCTATTTCAACAGTTTTGGTGGTTTGGGCCTGTATGGATTTTATTAATGCTGCTATTTCCCTTGAAGATGCCATGGTTTGCTCAGCCAGCTTCCTTATTTCACTGGCCACCACTGAAAATCCTCTGCCCATTTCACCGGCTCTTGCGGCTTCAATTGCAGCATTTAGCGCAAGTAAATTGGTTTGACTTGCTATCTTGCTTATTACGTCCACAATTTCACCTATTGATTCTGAACTCTTGCCAAGCTCCTGTATATCAGAAATAATTGCATGGGCAATATCAATAGTTTCTTTGGATTTACTTGTCAATTCTTCAATAGATGTCATACCTTCGGATGTAAGACTTAAGGTTTTGCTTGAAGATTCTTGTATTAACTTCGCATCTTCAGATAGATTGTTTATTTTTGAAGCCAGCTCACTCATCTTGATGGTACCTTGTTCCGCGTCATTTGCCTGAGTAGATGCACCTTGGGAGATTTCCTGTATGGCAATGGATATCTCATGTGACACCTGGGAGACTTCCTGGCTTGTCTGCGAAACAATGGCTGAAGATTTGGAAACCGATTGGGCTAATTCCAAAACCTGTCTTATAAGGTTCTTCATATTAGTAATCATTGAAGAGATTTTATCTGACAAAAATCCAAGCTCGTCTTTGCGGGTTATATTTGTTAATACCGTCAAATCTCCTTGTGAGGCTTTTTCGGCAATTAATACAATCCTGTTTATTACCTGACCGATTCCTTTTGCCATGATTGCAACTATTATCAATGCCAAAGCAACTGCAAAGGCAACAAGAATAACGGTGACCACTGCAATTCGACCTGCCGAACTAAGAAGGGAAGATTCGGGAATTAAGGTTACAAGGGTGCAGCCATATGTACCTATTTTTTGATAAAGGGTAAGGTATCTCTTCCCGTTAATGGTCTCTATCGAAGAACCGTTTTCATCGTCTGAATTTTGAATTTCCTGATAAAAGGGTAGAGATGTAACATCTATTCCCTCGGCATTCTCCTTATCGGTTTTTATTGAGTAAAAATCATAACCGTCAGTGCTTATAAAGTGAATCTCACTGCCTTCACTGAGATTCATATTATTCAATAATATATCTATTACATTGCTTTTAAGTTCTAAAATCATTAGACCTATAACTTTGGCACTGTTTGTATCCTTTATTAATCTCGCAGCCAACAGTTTGTTACTGGGGGTGCTGGTAGAACCGGCAGAACTGGAGACGGTGGTAGTGCTGCTACTTAGTATTTGAAGAATATCACTGCTGTTACCAACCCAAACCAGCCTACCTGAAGCCGAGGATACAAAAGAATAAAACTGGGTATCCTTTATCGTGTCCAGGTTTTTATTATATAAGGAATATGCGCCTGATGAGAGGCTTTTATCATCATTACCGAAAATGCAGATATTTGAAATATCTTTATTTGAAAAAGCGAGTTTGGAAAAGATTTCATTTGCATTTTTCCTTAGCTGGAAATATTCGTAAGCAGAAAGATTGCTCGTATCTCTGAGGTAATCCTGCAGGGTATTATCCAGGTAAAACTGAAGAGAAAAGGATTCAATGTTCTGAAAAAGGAGTTTTAAGTAATTCGAAGCCTGAAGCATGGTATCTTCGGTCGAGGTTCTTGCCAGTTCTTTTATCGAGTTTGCGGCGGTGGAATAAGATATAATCCCGAGCAAAATCATAGGGATTATTAGTACAGTGAATCCAGCAATAAGCTTGCTGCTTATCCGGTAAAAGGAAAGCTTACCGAATATTTTCCCCGGTACTGATAATGATTTCGATATTTTGGAAGCAAATGCAGTAAACTTATTGTTAGACTTACTAGATTTGTTACGTTTACTTGAAAATTTGCTTTTTAGTGTTTTAGATAGATTCATATGCGATTTGACCCCTCTTTCCTAATAGATATTAGATAAAATAAAGTTTGAGTTATAGTTTAATTGTTAATCTAAAGCGGTCATGTTAGCTTAATTATAATATAAATAAGCTTAATTGTTAATGCTGAACCAGAACAATCAAAATGCTCTGGTAATATAAGTTAAACTATGGTATTATGTAATTTGAACAATTTTTGTTATATTTTATATTCTATATCGGAAATATAAATTCTAACTTTATATATTTGGAGGGATAATAGTGAGTTCCCGAAAAAAACAAAAGAAAAAGTACAAAATAAAAGAAGAAAATGACATAAAGAGAAATAATAGACATAAAAAGAATCTTTATACTGAAATAGCTAGTATATTAGTTTTGGTTATCGGGATATTGGTTTTTATAGGTTATTACATAGACGATGCCATAGGTGTATTTGGGACTTTCGTAAGAAGGTTTTTATTGGGACTGCTGGGGATACCGTCTTTTTTTGTACCTGTTCTGTTGATAATATATGCTTTACTTTTATTATTCAGAAAAGACAAGGAATATTTAAAAAGCAAAGCTGTATATATAGCTATACTGCTGGTGTTAGTCGCCGCCATTTTCCATTCGGGAACCTATGATTATAATTATTACAAGGGAAGAACAATCATCGATTGTCTTATTGTCTTTTACCGGGATGGCCAGAAATTCTCAGGGGGCGGTCTCATAGGAGGAATTATTGCCCTTCCTTTGCTTTATGTATTTCAGGTATTGGGAACAATTATTATATTAGCTTCATTATCTTTAATAGATATCATTTTATTAACTGATATTTCAATCTATGAAATATTCAAAAAATTGTTTGCTTCTTTTACAAGAGGAATGTCAAAATTTATCAAGGGCCTCAGGGAAAGCATGAGGGAAAGGGGTTCCCGTGCCGAAGATGAAAATGAGGATGAAAATAATGATATTACCATTAACATGAACGGTATCCGGATTAATTCGGAAAATAACCATTTAAATAAAACTCAATCTTCTGATGAAGAACAGCCTTTGGATGAGATGAAAATTATCGATTTCCAGGAACGTAAAAAGACCGCCTCAATAAAGACAAATGCGAAGAATGGAAGAGCTCAGACTAATTTGAATGATGCACAAGGCTCACAGAACCTGCAAAATGTGCAGGGTATTAAAGATATGAAAAATGATAATGATGATGACAATGATACAATAAATAGTGAATTACAGGATTCCAAGAAAGAGAAGGTCAGGGAAATATTCTACAAGTATCCTCCTGTAGATCTTTTGAATGGTAATACCGATAACGGTAAAAATGCCCGTACATATAGGAACACTGTACTGGAAGGGGCCAAGAAACTGGAAGAAACTCTAAAAAGTTTCGGGGTTGAAGCAAAAGTTATCAATGTCACCATAGGACCTTCCGTAACAAGATATGAACTACAGCCAAGTGCCGGAGTGAAGGTGAGCAGAATAGTAAACCTGGCAGACGACATTTCGTTAAATATGGCGGCTTCCGGTGTAAGAATAGAAGCACCTATTCCCGGGAAGGCAGCCGTAGGAATTGAAATAGCAAACAAGGAAGTGACACCGGTTTTATTACGGGAGGTAATAGAATCAAAGGAATTCAGCAAGCATCCTTCAAAAGTTGCTTTTGCCGTTGGTAAAGACATATCAGGAGAATGCATAGTGGCAGATATAGAAAAAATGCCTCATTTATTAATTGCAGGAGCCACGGGGTCAGGTAAAAGCGTATGTATCAATACCCTGATTATGAGCATTCTTTTCAAGGCTTCTCCCGATGAGGTGAAGCTGCTGATGATTGATCCGAAGGTAGTTGAGCTGGGGATATATAACGGTATTCCCCACCTGCTTATACCTGTGGTGACAGATCCTAAAAAAGCTGCAGGGGCCCTTAACTGGGCTGTTCAGGAAATGGTGAACAGGTACAAGATGTTTGCGGAAAAGGGTGTAAGGGATATAAAAGGATATAACGCAGCGGTTTCACAGTCAGGAGAGCAAAGTTTACTTCCCCAGATTTTGATAATTATTGATGAATTGTCTGATTTAATGATGGTAGCACCAGGGGATGTTGAGGATGCTATATGCCGTTTGGCCCAGATGGCAAGAGCAGCGGGAATGCATTTGATTATAGCAACTCAGCGGCCCTCTGTTGATGTAATTACAGGCCTGATAAAGGCAAATATTCCTTCAAGGATATCCTTTGCCGTGTCTTCGCAGATAGACTCGAGGACCATACTTGACATGGCAGGCGCTGAAAAGCTTCTGGGCAGAGGAGACATGCTTTTTTATCCTACGGGGCAGCAAAAGCCGATAAGGGTCCAGGGAGCCTTTGTCAGTGAAAAAGAAATAGAAAGGGTGGTAGAATTTATTAAATCCCAGTCAGATTCCCAGTATGATAGCAGTATAATTGAAGAAATAGACAGCAAGGTTTCCGATGATGAGAACGGAACTGAGGACGAATGCGACGAACTGCTTCCCCAGGCGATTGAACTGGTAATTGAAGCGGGTCAGGCATCGGCTTCATTATTACAGAGAAGATTCAAAGTCGGATATGCCAGGGCAGCAAGGATGATTGACCAAATGGAGGCAAGGGGCATAATTGGCGGATTTGAAGGGAGTAAGCCGAGGCAGGTTCTTATAACCAGGCAGCAATGGCAGGAAATGAAAATGTCAGAAGGCATTAAATGATCTCTAGAAATGCGCTTATAAAGGGCATTATTTTATAAATGGGTTCCTGTGCTTCTTGACACCCGGTCGAAAAAAGATTACAATTAACTTGTGCTAAAAAATGTAGTTTAATTTAATTCTTTATTTATATTTTTATTAATTTTTGCATTAATTTTTTATTTTATTGGTACTTTGTAATTATAATGATTTCTTAAAAATGTAAGTAAATACTCTTTGAGTACAGAAGCTTTAATGCTTATGAGTAAGTTGAAGTAAATACCACAGGGAGTGTTCATTGAAAACTGAATATTGAGGAGGTGTGGCTTATTAGTGAGATTTTAATTGGATTAGGAATAGGCATAATAATTGCAGTTATTGCTTCATTTATAATGTTCCGGTTAGGGATTAATTATAGAAAAAGGGTTGCAGAGGCAGAAATGGGCAGCGCTGAACAAGAAGCAAAACGCATATTAAACGAAGCACTAAAGCTGGCTGAAAACAAAAAGAGGGAAGTCCTCCTTGAAGCAAAGGAAGAAATTCATAAAAGCAGGATTGAGCTGGACAGAGAAATAAAAGAGAGAAGAAATGAGATTCAGCGCCTTGAAAGAAGACTTACGCAGAAAGAGGAAACCCTTGACAAAAAACTTGAACTACTGGAACAAAAAGAAGAACTTCTAAATAAGAAAATCAAAGAAGTTCAAGAACAGGAAGCAAGTGTTACGGAATTGCAGGAGAAACAGATGAAGGAGCTGGAAAGAATATCAGGACTGACAACAGAGGAAGCGAAGGAGTTCCTTCTGAAAAGCGTAGAGAATGAGGTAAAGCATGAAATGGCTATGCTTGTCAAGGAACTGGAAACCAAAGCAAAGGAAGATGCTGACAGAAAGGCCAAGGAGATAATTGCATGCGCAATACAGAAATGCGCTGCCGATTATGTATCCGAAATTACCGTATCGGTTGTGCCGCTTCCGAATGACGAGATGAAGGGCCGCATTATTGGACGTGAAGGAAGAAACATAAGGACACTTGAAACGTTAACGGGAATTGACCTCATTATAGATGACACACCGGAAGCCGTTATTCTTTCAGGGTTTGATCCGATTAGAAGGGAGACTGCCCGTATAGCTCTGGAAAAGTTGATACTTGACGGAAGAATTCATCCTGCAAGAATTGAAGAAATGGTGGAAAAAGCAAAGAAGGAAGTAGACAATATCATAAGGCAGGAAGGAGATAATGCAACATTTGAAACAGGAGTTCACGGATTACATCCTGAACTTATTAAACTCCTTGGAAAACTTAAATTTAGGACCAGTTACGGTCAAAATGTTTTACAGCACTCCATAGAGGTATCAAAAATTGCCGGAATGATTGCGGCAGAACTTGGCGTAGATGTAGCACTTGCAAAAAGAGCAGGTTTACTGCACGATATTGGTAAGGCACAAGACCATGAAGTAGAAGGGTCACATGTAACAATAGGAGCTGACCTGGCTAAGAAATACAAGGAAAGCAATGAAGTAGTTAATGCAATTTTAGCCCATCATGGTGATGTGGAACCAACGTCTATTATTGCTGTTATAGTGCAGGCGGCTGATTCCATGTCAGCGGCAAGACCCGGTGCTAGAAGAGAAACACTGGAGTCATATATTAAGAGAATAGAAAAATTAGAGGAAATAGCAAATTCATTTGAAGGTGTTGAAAAATCCTATGCTATTCAAGCCGGGAGGGAAATCAGGATTATTGTCAAACCTGAAGTTGTATCAGATGACGATATAGTGTTAAAGGCTCGGGAAATTGTTAAAAGAATTGAAAATGAAGTTGAATATCCCGGACAGATAAAAGTAAATATTATTAGGGAAACACGTGCTGTAGAGTACGCGAAGTAATGGAAAATTAAAAAAGCGTGGAAACACGCTTTTTTGATTTTTTAGGATAAATAGAATGGAGGATAACAGGTTGAAAATATTATTTATCGGTGATGTTGTTGGTAATCCCGGAAGAAAAGCAGTTAAAGCAGTTTTACCGGAAATGATAAAAAACATGTCTGTTGATTGCTGTATAGCAAACTGTGAGAATGCAGCAGGAGGAAGCGGCATAACATACGCTGTAGCCCAGGAATTATTCGATATAGGTATAGATGTAATTACTCTTGGCAATCATACATGGTCAAAAAGAGAAATATTCAATTTTATCGGAAATGAAGCAAGAATAATAAGACCTGCCAACTATCCCCAGGAATTACCCGGCAGGGGCTCAACCGTTATAAACTTGGAAAAGGGAGCAATTGGAATATTAAATGTAATGGGCAGGGTTTTCATGGAAAACATAGATTGTCCTTTTAGGACAGCTGACAGGGAAATTCAGTATTTGAGTAATTTTACTAAAGTTATAATTGTTGATATGCATGCTGAAGCTACTTCTGAAAAATATGCCCTTGCATGGTACCTGGACGGGAGAGTGAGCTGCGTGCTTGGAACCCATACCCATGTTCAGACGGCGGACGAGAGAATTCTGCCCCAGGGAACGGGATATATAACTGATGTTGGAATGACAGGACCATATAACGGAATACTAGGGGTGGATAAAGACATCATTATAAAACGATTTTTAACATCGGTACCTATGAAATTCGAGATCGCAAAGGGTTGTGTGCAGTTTAACGCCGTTATGGCGGACATAGACGAAAAGAAGGGGTATACAAATAAAATAACCAGAATAATGCAAATATTAAATGTATAAAAAATAGATATATTGGATTAAATATCAAATATAAATAATAAATGTGAACAATATATCCGCAACTTATATGACAAATTCATAAAACTATATAAAATTTCAAAAAAATTTTTTATAAAATTTAGGAAAAAAAAAGGATTGTTACAATATATGTAGAATATATAAAATATATATATGATTTTCAAAACTGTTATAGTGATTGTAAAAATAATTAAAAATAAAAAATAAAATTCTGCTTGGGAGGTAAGTTGTATGGATATTTTAAAAGTCTCAGCAAAATCTAATCCAAATTCTGTTGCAGGAGCATTAGCAGGCGTTATAAGGGAGAAAGGTTCAGCTGAAATGCAGGCTATCGGTGCCGGTGCAATTAACCAGGCTATAAAGGCCATTGCAATAGCCCGCGGTTTTGTTGCACCATCGGGTATTGAGCTCATATGCATACCTGCATTTACTGACATAGTAATTGACGGGGAGGAGAGGACAGCAATTAAATTAATAGTTGAACCTAGAAAATAAAAAAGACCCGATTGTATGATTTACTATTGTAAAACAAGCAGGTATAGTGTTTATCGGTTTATTAAAGAGAGATAGATTTTTGACTACGGCAGCTTTTTAATGATGATAAAGGATGAAAAATAAGTATGTTATTAGATTAATCCTTATTGGATTATTTATTTTTTTATTGGGTTCTTCTTGCAGTAATATAAATTTAAACGGCAACTCCGACGGGCAGAACAATGAAGAGAGCGAAATCAGCCGGGATGAGTCTGATATAATTGACAGGGGTCCCGTTAAAGGAGGGATTCTTCAATTATTTTCTACTTATCCTGATACTCTTGATCCTGTATTAACCAAAAATACTTATATTCAAAAATATGCAGGTCTGGTATATGAAAGCATGGTTAAGCTCGGAAAAGACCAGCAGGCTGTGCCGTGGGTTGCAGACGACTGGAGTGTATCTGATGACGGCTATACATGGACCTTTCATATAAGGGAAGGCGTCAACTGGCAGGACGGCTTCCCTTTGACAGCATGGGATGTGGGATTTACAATTGATACAATAATGTCATCGGAAAGTGACTCCATTTATAAATATAATGTCTCTAACATTGAATCATATAAGATTAGTGATGATAATACCATTGTCATCACTCTCAAAAAGCCCAATTCTTTTACTGCTGAACTTATGACTTTTCCGATAGTACCTAAGCGCTTCTTTACCAAAAGCAACATGAATGATGCGTATAAGACCAAATTTCCGCCCGGTACAGGACCATATAGTATTAGTTCATATGAAGAAGAAACAGGTATTGTACTGAAAGCAAGCAGAAGCTGGTGGTATAAAAAAGTAAGCGGAAACCAGGATATACCCTATATTTCCGAGATTCAGATCAAATTTTTCAAATATTCTGCGGAGAAATTAAACGTCTTTCAGATGGGAATAGTTGATGCTGTTAAGATTGACAGCCAACATCTAGGGAAATATGTATATAAGCCTGATATTGTAATTAAAAAGTATGTTAGCAATAAATTTGATTTCCTTGCATTAAATATGTCCAATGTTTATTTAAAGAATAAAGATGTAAGAAGGGCCATTGCTTCGGCTGTCAATAGAAATGAAATAATACAGTCGATACTGGGAGGGAACGCCGTACCGTCAGATTTGCCGATAATTCCAGGCTCATGGATTTATTCATATACAGAAAATGCCCAAGGGAATGAATTACAGGATAAATCCCGGGAACAAGCCGGAGCTGTTTCATCTTATGGAATTAATGCGCGGCTAGAAATACTGGTTAACCAGGAAAATGAGACAAGGGTAAAGGTTGCTGAAAAAATTAGTGAGCAACTGAAAAGCATAGGCATAAACTGTGTTGTGAAAAAAGCGGAGTGGAAAGAAGTACTTAATTTGGTCAGGAGAAATAAATATGATATTGCCCTTTTAGGATGTACTGTGCCTTCAATTCCCGATATATCATATTTATATTCCTCATGGTACCTGCCTTACCATGTAACTTCATCTGATTCCGTGACATACAACATCGCAGGTTTTAATAATATGCAGATAAATGAATATATAAACAGGATGTTTGCGGAAAATAATACGGAAACAAGAAAGAAATTATTATCCGACATAAAAGGCATTATTGATGATGAGGTCCCTTACATAGGCTTGTATTTTTACTGTGACGCAATGCTTTATGACAACGGTGTCAGGGGCAACCTTGACCCATATACCTGGAATGAGTATAATAATGTAGCTGAGTGGTATATAACCGGGCAAAGGGAATCGAACTGAAGGACAGAAATGAAAAAACTGAAATGAGATATTAAGACGGGAGACAGATGAATTATGGGTAAAGCTGTTTGGTTTATTATTTCTGCACTGGTAGCGGTATTGGACCAGGCAAGTAAATACTTAATTATAAAAAACCTTAAATACAATGAGATGATACCGGTAATTGACAAATTTTTCTATATAACTTATCATGAAAACAGCGGTGCAGCGTGGGGAATACTTCAGAATAAAGGATATATATTAATTCCGCTGACCATAATTCTTTGCATTGGGATAATATATATGCTAATAAAAGCTGATCCCAAAATATTGAATCTGTCATTATCATTTATACTCGGGGGAGCGGTAGGAAATCTTATTGACAGGATTTTAAAGGCTAGAGTTGTGGATTTCCTTGATTTTTATTTTGGATCCTATAATTTCCCTACATTTAATGTGGCCGATATGTTTATTACGATAGGTACTGTTATCCTCGCCGTTTTTGTTTTATTCTTTTATGAGGAAGGAAGGCTTTTTACGTAGAAGCTGTTAAATGGAAGTCGTATAAAAGGTTAATCTGACAGGGATTTGACGGAGGCTTAAATGACGGAGAAGAAGACTTTTATATCCGATGATAATAATAAAAGGATTGATGTATGGCTTACAGGAAAACTGGAGGGCTTTTCAAGAACATATATTCAAAATCTTATTGACGAAAACCTGGTCACGGTTAACGGAAACGCAGTAAAATCTAATTATAAAGTTAAGGCAGGGGATGTTATTAACGTTACCATACCTGCCCCTAAAAATCTTGATGTTGTCCCTGAAGACATAAAACTTGATGTTATATACGAAGATGAACATATACTGGTTGTAAACAAGCCAAAGGGTATGGTTGTTCATCCTGCTGCGGGAAATTATTCAGGCACCTTGGTAAATGCCCTTATGGGTTACTGCGGAAGTAACCTTTCAGATATAAACGGAGTAATAAGGCCCGGAATAGTACACAGGATAGACAAGGACACTTCAGGGATACTTGTGGTTGCAAAGACTAATGAGGCCCACATTAAGCTTTCTGAAGCATTAAAAGTGCATGATATAAAACGGATATATGTAGCCGTTGTTAAAGGAGTAATCAAACAAGACAGGGGAAGGATAAATCTCCCTATAGGAAGGCACCCTGTGGACAGGAAAAAGATGGCTGTAAACTTCAAAAACGGAAGAGAAGCAATAACTGATTTTAGGGTACTGGAAAGGTTTGATAACGCAACTTATGTGGAATTGAAGCTGGAAACAGGCAGAACCCATCAAATACGCGTTCATATGGCATATATAGGCCACCCTGTAATGGGAGATGAAGTATACGGCGGCAGAGATAAAATCAGTGATGCCTGTCAAATAAGCGGCCAGGTGCTTCACGCAAAAATACTGGGATTCAATCATCCTGTTACAAACGAATATATGGAGTTTGAAGCGGAACCGCCCCAGTATTTCATACAGTTGCTGGAAAAGCTTAGGGCAGAAAAATGTCAAAATCAATGGTAAAACTATGGACAAACAAAAATGCTTATGATAATATAAACATAAATAATTTATTTTAATTATTTATGTTTATGATTTCTCGTATTTTTATATTAAAAGGTTACATAATATATACATGTAATATATATAATAAAAATTAAATACATGTATTAAGAAAGCATGAGTATAAACCTTTTAAATAAGTCCTGAGAGGCTGTAAAGGTTATATAATAAACAGCTTCTTGCGTTTGAGCCAGAAGCTTTTTTAATGCCAGGAGTGTGTAAAAAATGAAAGAAAAAGCGCAGATAATGGACGAAATTGAAATGACCAGGGCAATTTCACGTATAGCATATGAGATTATGGAAAAAAACAAGGGTATTGACGATGTTGTTCTGGTTGGAATCCAAAGAAGAGGAGTCCCTTTAGCCAGGAAAATTGCGGATAAAATACAGCAGCAGGAAGGAAAACCCGTACCTGTAGGGATACTGGATATAACGTTTTACAGGGACGATTTAAGCATGTTGGCTGAGCATCCCATTGTAAATACAACGGAATTGGATTTTGTTATAACAGACAAGATAATTATTCTTGTGGACGATGTGCTTTACACAGGTAGAACAGTTAGGGCAGCCATTGATGCAATTATTGACCTTGGAAGGCCCAGAATGATACAACTGGCGGTATTGATAGACAGAGGACACAGGGAATTGCCGATAAGAGCCGATTATGTCGGGAAAAATGTTCCAACTTCCAAAAATGAAGTAATTAAAGTAAAGGTTAAGGAGTTGGACGGGGTAAACAGTGTTGTTATAGCCCAGAAAACAGAAGGTTGAAATAAAAATAGTAAGGATTAAATCCTTACTATTTTTTTAAGATTGTAAATATTTAAAAATTTATTCATTTTATTAAAGGATGGGAGAAAATGAGTTTTAAGAGAAAAGATTTACTTGGGTTAAGAGATATATCGGCCGAGGAGATCCAATATATTCTGGATACTGCTAAGACAATGAAGCTGATATTGACGTCAAACAATAAAAAAACACCTCATCTCCAGGGAAAGTCTGTTGTTACCTTATTTTACGAAAACAGCACAAGGACAAGATTATCATTCGAACTGGCATCCAAGTATATGGGAGCAAGTTCGGCAAACATTTCGGCAAGTGCCAGCAGTGTTGCTAAGGGAGAAACTCTTATTGATACCGGTAAGACAATTGATATGATGGGTACGGACATTATAGTTATAAGACATCCAATGTCAGGTGCTCCTGCTTTGTTGGCTAAAAATGTAAAGGCCTCTGTTATTAATGCAGGTGACGGAATGAATGAACATCCTACCCAGGCTTTACTTGACATGTTTACGATTATGGAGAAGAAAGGAAAACTGGAAGATCTCAAAATAGCTATTATCGGTGATATTTACCACAGCAGGGTGGCAAGGAGCAACATTTGGGGAATGACCAAGCTTGGAGCTAAGGTCTGCGTAGCCGGTCCCACAACTTTGCTGCCTCCATGCATGTCGAAAATGGGGGTTAAGGTATACAGCACCATACAGGAAGCTCTGATAGATGCCGATGTTATAATGGGATTAAGAATACAGCAGGAAAGGCAGAAAAAAGGATTGTTCCCAAGTTTAAGGGAGTACTTTAAGTATTTCGGATTGGATGAAAAACGGCTGAAATTAGCCAAAAAAGATGTGCTCGTAATGCATCCCGGGCCTGTAAACAGGGGAATAGAGCTTACATCATCGGTTATTGACGGAGATCATTCAGTTATCAATGAACAGGTGACCAACGGTGTTGCAGTTAGGATGGCTTTGTTATATCTCTTAACAAGGAGGGGTGGTACAGGTGAAACTGATAATTAAAAACGGCCATGTTGTTGATGTGAGAACAGGAAGAAACGGTATATTTGATATTGTAATAGAAAAGGGAATAATAAAGGAGATTGGTAAGAACATAGAGGTAACCGGGGGAGATGTAATCGATGCCACGGGGAAGTATGTAATACCCGGCCTGGTTGATGCCCATTGCCATTTAAGAGACCCTGGTTATGAATATAAGGAAGATATTGAATCAGGAACCGCAAGTGCCGCAATGGGAGGTTTTACTTCCGTTGCGTGTATGCCCAATACTAATCCTCCCATTGATAATCAGGCTGTTGTAAAGTATGTTATAAACAAGGCAAAACAGGAAGGTTATGTTAACGTATATCCAATAGGTACTATTACAAAGGGACAGAAGGGCGAGGAGCTTGCTGAAATCGGCGAACTTAAATTTGCAGGTGCGGTGGCAATATCCGATGACGGGAAGCCAGTCATGAATTCTTCTTTAATGAAAAGGGCGCTTCAGTATGCATCAATGTTTGATATTACGGTAATTTCCCATTGCGAGGATTTAAATCTTGCTGATGAGGGTGTTATAAATGAGGGATACCAATCCACCGTAATGGGATTAAGGGGAATTCCGGCTGTTGCAGAATCTGTCATGGTTGCAAGGGATATATTGCTTGCGGAGTATACAAATACGAGCATACATATTGCTCATGTGAGTACGGAAGCTTCAGTGGATTTAATTCGCCATGCGAAAAGAAGAGGAGTAAATGTTACGGCCGAAACATGCCCCCATTATTTCTCATTGACCGAAGATGCCTGCGACGGTTTCAACACAATGGCAAAGGTAAATCCTCCCCTCAGGACGCGAAGGGATGTTGAAGCCGTAATAGAAGGCTTGAGGGATGGTACAATAGATATTATTGCAACAGATCACGCTCCGCACCACATTGATGAGAAAAACGTTGAATTTAACCTTGCCGCTAATGGATTGGTGGGATTTGAGACAGCCTTGCCGCTGGTAATTACCTATTTGGTAAAACCAGGCATATTAACCATTGAGGATGTGGTAAGGAAGATGTGCCTTAATCCCTCAAGGATACTTGGTTTAAATAAAGGGGTAATTGATGAAGGAAGATGTGCTGATATAACCATCTTTGATATGAATGAAGAACAGATCATCGATGTGAATAAATTTAAATCAAAAAGCAAGAATTCGCCATTTCATGGATTTAAACTGTCAGGAGTGGTTTATCACACCATCGTAAACGGACGGGTTGTGGTTAGGGAGAAGGTATTACTTTAAAAAGGAGGATTTGTTAAGGAATTATGTTTATAGACAGGTTAATTGATAATATAAAGAGCAAAAACAATCCTACAGTGGTGGGACTTGACCCGAGAATTGAATATGTGCCGACCTTTTTGAAGGAAGAAGCTTTCAATAAATACGGCAAAAATATAAAGGGTGCGGCAGAAGCAATTTATGAATTTAATAAAAGGATAATTGATGCGGTGTGGGATCTGGTACCTGCCCTAAAGCTTCAGGTTGCGTACTATGAAATGTACGGTGTACCCGGAATGGATGTATTAGGCAGGACCATAAAGTATGGCAAAGAAAAAGGACTTTTAATAATCTGTGACGGAAAAAGAAATGATATAGGTTCTACCGCTGAAGCATATTCTTCTGCCTTCCTCGGTCAAACCAGGATTGACGAAGAGACCTGCGAATCTGTTTTTGATGCTGACGCATTAACCGTTAATCCGTTCCTGGGTTATGACGGAATAAAACCTTTTATCGATGATTGCAAAAATTACGGGAAGGGTATATTTATATTGGTTAAAACATCAAACAAATCTTCCGGCCAGTTCCAGGATCTGCTGACTGTACAGGGAAAGAGCATTTATGAAGTAATGGCGGAGTATGTAAGCGAATGGGGCAAGGGCTTAGTCGGCAACTATGGCTATAGCAATGTAGGCGCCGTAGTGGGTGCTACATATCCAAACCAGGCTAAAATATTAAGGAGCCTCATGAAGCAGGCATATATACTTGTTCCTGGTTATGGAGCCCAGGGAGGAACTGCCAAGGATGTTGTCCATTCCTTCAATTGTGATAACCTTGGAGCAATAGTAAATGCATCGAGGAGCATAATGTGCGCATATAAATCGGAAACCTGGAAGGACAAGTACAACGAGGAAGAATTCGATATGGCTTCCAGGGAGGAAGTAATCAGGATGAAAAACGATATAAATAATGAGTTGGGAGTAAGGGTATGTCAGTAGTATTATGTGAAAAAGTATTAAGTAATGTTGAACTGGCACCTGGAATATATAAATTGACATTTGAATCGGAATATGTTTCATCAAATGCAAAACCCGGTCAGTTTGTGAACATTAGGTGCCAGGAAGGGGTTAATACTGTCTTGAGGCGCCCTATAAGCATTTGCACCGTTGACAGGGAAAATAAAACCGTGACAGTTGTTTTTCAAAAAAGGGGCAGAGGTACGGCTTACCTTGCCCAAAAGAAAGAGGGAGATATCCTGGACCTGATAGGACCCTTGGGGAACGGTTTTGATATTTCAGGCAGCTATAAAAACATCGCAGTGGTTGGCGGCGGTATAGGAATTTTTCCTCTTCTGTTTTTAATCGAGCAGATAAAGGATGCGGATAAAACTGCTTATATTGGCTTTAGAAGCAAGAATTTTGCAGTGTTGGAAAATGAATTTAGAAAGAATTCCAATGAATTGATCATATCTACCGACGACGGAAGCTACGGCTATAAAGGTTTTGTTACGGACCTGCTTGCCGAAAGCTTATCCACGGAGGAGGCCGAAACTGGAATTAAGGGGAAAAAATATGATATAATATACGCATGCGGTCCACTGCCCATGATGAAAAAAGTTGCTGCAATTTCATTGAAAGCCGGAATAAAATGCCAGGTAAGCCTTGAGCAGAGAATGGGGTGCGGGATAGGTGCTTGCCTTGCCTGTGTATGCAAGATAAAAGGCGGGCAGGATTGGCAATATAAGAGGATATGCAAGGACGGTCCGGTATTCTGGGGAGAAGAGGTGGACTTCGATGGATAACACAAGGATGCTTGAAGTGGAATTAGCAGGCATAAAGTTTAAGAACCCTGTTATTGCGGCATCAGGTACCTTCGGTTTTGGGCGGGAATATTCCGAATATATTGATTTAAACAGGCTTGGTGGCATTTCTGTTAAAGGTCTTACCCTTGAACCAAGAAAAGGCAATAAGCCGCCGAGAATTGCAGAGACACCGGCAGGCATATTGAACAGCATAGGACTTCAGAATCCCGGAGTAAAGGAGTTTATAAAGAACGAACTGCCCTTTTTGAAGGGTTTTGATACAGTTATAATAGCAAACATAGCAGGAAACACCATTGAGGAATATTGCGAGCTTGCAGAAATACTGTCTGATACGGATATTGATGCTTTTGAGTTGAATGTTTCCTGCCCGAATGTAAAAGAGGGCTGTGTAGCTTTTGGAAACACCGTTGCAGGAATATCCCAAATAACAAGGGAAGTAAAAAAGCATTGTAAAAAACCCCTTATAGTTAAGTTGACACCCAACGTTACCGATATAAAGGAAATAGCACTGGCGGCAGAGGCCAACGGTGCCGACGTCATATCACTCATAAACACCATACTTGGAATGGCAATTGACATTCATACCAAAAGGCCGATAATGGCCAATAATTTCGGCGGCCTGTCAGGCCCCGCGGTTAAGCCTATTGCGGTAAGAATGACATATGAAGTATCACAGACGGTTAAAATACCCGTTATAGGAATGGGCGGAATTACATCCGGTGATGATGCGGTTGAATTTATGCTTGCGGGTGCCAGTGCAGTGATGGTGGGAACATGGAATTTTGTAAATCCGAGGGCTTGCATTGAAGTGGCCGAGGGTATTGAGAGTTACCTGAAAAAGTATAATCACTCAAGTGTATATGATATAATAGGCAAATTGGAGTTGAATTAAACCAAGAGTGAACAGGTGATGTAATGGTAACAAGGCTGATAGTTGTAAGACATGCTGAAGCAGAAGGCAATCTTAACAGGCTGTTTCACGGTTGGACCGATTCGGAGATAACTGAAAAAGGTCACCGTCAGGCAGAACTTGTGGCTAAACGGCTGAAGGACATGAAAATTGACGTCATTTACTCCAGCAGTTTAAAAAGGGCTGTACAAACAGCTTCATATATTGCAAGGGTAAAGGGGCTTCCAATAATCACATCGGATAAGTTAAAGGAAATTAACGGCGGCGAATGGGAAAATATGCCCTGGGAAGTCTTGCCCGTCAAATGGCCCGAGGAATACGATTCCTGGGAAAACAAACCCTATGCCCACCGGATGCCGGGGGGCGAATGTATGAGGGAGTTCCAGGAACGGATTGTTAAAGAATTTGAGCATATTATAAATAACAATAAGGGAAAAAATATATGCGTTGTTACCCATGGCACGGCCATAAGAACCCTGATGTGCCATTTCCATGGCTGCAGGCTGGAAGATATGAACAACATACCCTGGTGTGACAATACTGCCGTTACTATCGTTGATTATGACGATGAGGAGGGCAAGTTTAAAGTTATTGTTGAAGGAGATAATTCTCATTTGAGCAAGGATATGAAGACCATAGAAAACCAGGATTGGTGGCAGGAAATAATGAATAGGACCGATAAGGACAGGAACCCTTAAACACCGGGCAGGATACAAAGAAGAGAAAGGAGTTTTATTAAATGGTTGAAAACAGTGAGAAAGTGTTACAGTGGATGTTTGAAACAAAGGCCTTAAGGATCAGTCCGGCAGACAAGCCTTTCTGGTATACTTCGGGCACAATAGGGCCCTATTATATAAATACCCACTTTCTTTACGGAAGTGAGGAGAAAGCAAATGAACTACTGAGTTTTATAGATGATAAAAAGGATGATATTAATTCTTTTCCTGTTGAGCTGTCAAAAAGGTTATGGCAGAACTATACAAGCGATGCAATATACAAGCAGTTAGTAGATGAGATGTGCAAATTTATCAAGGATAATATAGATTTAGATAAAGTGGATTACATTTCAGGCGGTGAGAGAAGGGACTGGTTCTTTTCATTATTACCGGCTAAACTGCTAAATAAGCCTCACCTGGTTATATACAAGGATTTAACCGTACATGAGTTTTTTGGGGATGAAGTAAGGAAAGTTAATGATATAGAGGGAAAATCAGTTCTCCATATAGCCGATCTGATTACAGAAGCGTCAAGTTACGAAAGGGCATGGATACCGGCCGTAAAGAATATTAACGGTAATATTAGGTGGAGCGTTGTAGTAGTAGACAGAAAACAGGGCGGCAGGGAATTGCTGGAAAAACACGGAATAGATTTGTATTCAATGATTGAGATCGGAAAAGATACTTTTAAAAAGGCACTGGAAGTGGGATTAATAAATAGTGAGCAGTACAGGGTTATATCCGATTTTATCGATGATCCCAAAGGTTCTATGCGGAATTTCCTTCTGAGCCATCCGGAGTTTTTGAAGAATTCGTTAAATGCCGGAGGAAAAGAAGCTGAAAGGGCTAAACTATGCATAGAAAAAAACGTTTATGGAATAGATATGAGTAAAATTGAATGATGAAGAATGAATGATGAATGAAAGGGTTTGATTGACGATGGCAAAAAACGGTGCTGACTTTGATGTTGTTTCAAATATGTCTGTAGCTGCCAATTTGAATATTTCCTCAAATAATGATGATTGCGGTGATGGTGCAGGTATAGATGAAACAAGTATGCAGAAGGAATTTATTCATCAAATTGCTGAGTTAAACAGAGGAACAGTAAAAAAATATTTTATTGGCACTTTCGGTTGCCAGATGAACGAAAATGATTCTGAAAGGCTTGCTGGAATGCTGACGGCCATGGGATACCTGGAAGCCAGCGATATAAGGCAAGCTCATATTATTATATACAATACATGCTGTGTGCGGGAAAATGCCGAGAATAAGCTGTATGGTCACATAGGCGCCCTGAAAGAACTAAAAAAGCAAAATCCCGACATAGTCATAGCGGTATGCGGATGCATGATGCAGCAGGAAGATGCCGTAAAGCATATAACCAAGAGTTACAGGCATGTGGATCTGATTTTCGGTACCCATAACCTTCACAGGTTTCCGGAACTGCTGTACCGTGTCCTTAAAGAAAGACGGGTTATTGTGGATGTAGTTGATGATGAGTACCCTGTTATTGAAGGAATACCTGTAAAGAGGGAAAACAATATAAAAGCATGGGTAACTATCATGCATGGATGCAATAACTTCTGCTCATATTGTATAGTGCCTTATGTGAGAGGAAGGGAAAAGAGCAGAAAGATTGAAGATATAGTTAAAGAGGTAACAGAACTGGCAAGTCAGGGTTACAAGGAGATAACACTGCTGGGACAGAACGTAAACTCTTACGGAAAGGACATGGGCAATGGTACAAGGTTTGAGGACTTACTTTATAGGATTAATGACATACCTGGTATTGAGCGGATCAGGTTCATGACGTCCCATCCCAAGGATTTGTCAGACGGGCTTATACAGGCTATAAGAAATTGCTCAAAAGTATGCGAACACCTGCATCTTCCTGTACAGTCAGGAAGCAGCAAGGTTTTGAAGGACATGAACAGAAAATATACAAAAGAACAGTACCTTGAACTGGTGAGCAAGGTAAAGGAAAACATACCGGGCATTGCTCTCACTACGGACATTATTGTAGGGTTTCCGGGTGAGACCGACGATGATTTTGAAGATACCTTGGATGTTGTTGAGAAAGCCCAGTTTGATATGGCATACATGTTCCTTTATTCAAAAAGGAAAGGAACGCCGGCGGCGGAAAGAGAAGATCAGGTACCTGACGAGATTAAGAAAATAAGGTTTGACCGGCTTCTTAATGTCCAGAACAGGATAAGTAAGAGCAAAAACGACTTGCTGGTTGGGACTAATATGGAAGTGCTGGTGGAAGGCTTAAGTAAAACCGATCCCGGATTTTATACAGGAAGAACCAGGACCAATAAAATTGTTAATTTTAAGGCAGACCGGGATTTAACAGGGAGTATGGCAACAGTAAGAATTAACAATGCGTTTACATGGTACCTTGAAGGTGAGGTAGTGAAATGAGCAGCCTTACTCCGATGATGCAGCAGTATCTTGATATAAAAGAGCAATATAAGGACTGTATACTTTTTTTCAGGCTGGGCGATTTTTATGAAATGTTTTTTGAGGATGCCGAAATAGCTTCTAGGGAGCTTGAGATAACTCTTACAGGTAGGGACTGCGGCCTTGAAGAAAGGGCTCCTATGTGCGGTGTACCTTTTCATTCGGCTGAGCCCTACATTGCAAAGCTTGTAAACAAGGGCTACAAGGTTGCCATATGTGAACAGATGGAAGACCCTGCACTGGCAAAAGGTATAGTCAAAAGGGAAGTGATAAGGGTAATCACTCCCGGTACCGTCCTGGAGTCTTCCATGCTGGATGAAAAGAAGAATAATTACCTTCTCTCAATATATTGCGACAAGTATTTTTACGGCCTGGCTGCAGTTGACATATCCACCGGCGAATTTTCAACCACCCAAATTGTTTTGGGAAATACCCTTAATAAGCTCATAGATGAAATTGCAAAGTATTCGCCGTCAGAAATACTCATAAATTTACAGCCGGACAGCGATAATTCAACCATTCGCGAAATCAGGAAAAGATTTAATGCATATATAACACCTGTAGGTAATGAATACTTTGACAGGAAAAACTCAATTGAGAAAATAAAATGCTGCCTGAACCATGAAGAGTTTTTGAAGAAAGATAAGGAACTGGCAGTCTATGCCTCCGGGGCATTGCTGACATACCTTGAACAGACTCAAAAAGTGAGCCTTACCCATATACAGGATGTAAAATTTTATGAAATTGAAGAATTCATGGTATTGGATGCATCTACCCGGAGACACCTGGAACTTACCGAGACCATGAGGGACATGTCCAGGAAAGGTTCACTTTTATGGGTATTGGACAGAACGGTCACAGCCATGGGGGGCAGAACATTAAGGAAGTGGATTGAACAACCCCTGATCAAGGTTGAGGACATCCGGGAGAGGCTGGATGCAGTGGCTGAAATGAAAGACAAATACATGGTCCGGATGGAAATTAGGGAGCTCTTAAAAAAGGTGTATGATATAGAAAGGCTGATGAGCAAAATAGTAATCGGCAATGTTAACTGCAGGGACCTGATATCGTTGAAAAATTCAATAGGGCAGATCCCATATATAAAGGGTATTTTAAAAAACTGCAATAGGGATTTAAACCGGAAAAACTTCTACAGGATGGATGAACTTAAGGATATATACGAATTAATTGACAGGGCAATTGTGGATGATCCCCCCATTTCAGTAAAAGAAGGCGGTATAATCAAAACCGGCTTCAATCCGGAGGTAGACAGGCTTAGGAAAGCTTCCACGGACGGAAAGACATGGATTTCGGAATTTGAAGCGGCTGAAAGGGAGAGAACGGGGATTAAAAACCTGAGGGTAGGATATAACAAGGTATTTGGGTATTACATAGAAGTCACGAAATCCTATTATTCCCTTGTACCGGATTATTATATCAGAAAACAGACCCTGGCAAATGCGGAAAGATACATTACTCCTGAATTAAAAGAGATGGAAGATACCATACTCGGTGCTGAAGAGAAGGTAATAGATCTGGAGTATAATATATTCAATGATATAAAAAGGGAAATTGCTTCTCATGTGGGAAGGATAAAAAACACTGCCATAAGCATAGGTGAGATTGATGCAATATGCTCGCTGGCTGAAGTGGCAGACAGGGAATCATACTGCGAACCTGTGGTGGACAACGAGGGTGAAATAATTATTAAGGACGGGCGCCATCCTGTCGTGGAAAAAACCATAGAAAGCGGAAGTTTTGTACCCAATGATGTTTTGCTTGACATGGAAGATAACAGGGTTTTAATAATAACAGGCCCAAATATGGCAGGGAAATCCACTTATATGAGACAGGCAGCCTTAATTGTGCTAATGGCACAGATAGGAAGTTTTGTACCTGCATCATATGCAAAGATTGGGATTGTGGACAGGATATTTACCCGGGTAGGGGCTTCCGATGACCTTGCTTCCGGGCAAAGCACCTTCATGGTGGAAATGTCCGAGGTGGCAAACATACTGAAAAATGCAACTTCAAAAAGCCTTATTATATTGGATGAGGTGGGACGGGGAACAAGCACTTACGACGGCTTAAGTATAGCCTGGGCAGTCCTGGAATACATAAGCGACAAGAGCAAAATAGGAGCAAGGACTTTTTTCTCCACCCATTATTATGAATTAACCGACCTGGAGGGTAAAATACCGGGAATAAAAAATTATCGGATTACAGTTGAGGAGAAAGGCGAGGATATTATTTTCTTAAGGAAAATTGTGAGGGGAGGAGCAAACAGCAGTTACGGAATCCATGTGGCAAAACTGGCAGGTCTCCCCGAACAGACCATTGAAAGAGCAAAGGAAATACTCGACGAACTCCAGGAAGCAGATATAAGCAAGAAGGAGAAAAGGATACGAAGCAGTAAAAAGCCCATGGAGGGCCAGATAGATTTATTTACATACAGCAATTTTAACAGGAAATACGAGGAGCTGCTGAATGAGCTTAAAAATATAGACGTTATGTCCCTTAATCCTCTTGAAGCGCTGAATATTTTATATAAATTACAGCAAAAAGTTTTGAACGATTGGAAGGGTTGAGTGCAAAGTGGGAAAAATTATAACCCTGGATGAGGGTACAATTGGGAAAATAGCCGCCGGAGAAGTGGTGGAAAGACCTGCATCGGTTGTAAAGGAGCTTGTTGAAAATTCCATTGATGCAGGTGCTTCGAGAATTAACGTGGAAATAAAAAACGGCGGTATTTCTTTAATAAGGGTTACAGACAACGGAAGCGGAATAGAAGAAGACGATGTGGCAATTGCCTTTGAAAGGCATTCTACCAGCAAGATAAGACATGCTGATGACATAACATCAGTACAGAGTCTTGGTTTCAGAGGAGAGGCCCTTGCAAGCATAGCAGCGGTTTCGCACGTTGAAATGGTTACCAGGACGGAAAATAGATTATACGCAACCCAGATATGCCTAAAGGGAGGTAAAATCGAATACATTAAGAAAACAGGAGCGCCGGTAGGTACTTCCGTTACCGTAAAGGATTTGTTTTTTAATACTCCTGCAAGATATAAGTTTTTAAAAAAGGATACCACCGAAAGCGGATATGTATCCGATATTATATACCGGCTTGCCCTGGCTAATCCCGGTATTATGTTCAGGCTTTCCAGCAATGGAACTACGGTGGTTCATTCACCTGGAGATAATGACTTATTAAATACCATTGTAAGCCTTTATGGAATTGATATTGGGAAATCAGTTATAGAGGTGGATTATAAGGACGAACTTGTGAAGATTGCAGGATATGCGGGAAAGCCGGAGATATCAAAGTCCAATCGGAATTTTCAGTCGGTATTTGTTAATGGAAGGTATATTAGAAGCAAAATTGTTACATCTGCTATCGATGAGGCTTATAAAACGTACCTGATGAAAAACCGCCATGCTTTTATAGTGTTAAAAATTGAAATAAATCCGGCGGCCATAGATGTAAATGTGCATCCGGCGAAAATGGAGATTAAGTTTTCCGATGAGCAGGCAATTTACAGGGCGGTATATCATGCAGTTAACGGCGCTCTTATGAGAGGCAGCGGAATTAGGGATGCCAGCATAGGCATGATAAATAGATCCCTTTCTGAATATGAGATTCCTGAAAACAGGAGAAATATTAAGGAAGAATATTATAGTGAAGCCATAGAAAGGGCAGATAATATAGATAATAAGAATAATAATACCAATACAGCCGGCAGGAATATTAGCCTTAATGACAGCCAGGATAGGCAAATTGCCCTTGATATAAAGTACGATAAGCATGATACCCCGGCCTGTACAACTCCCTTAGTTAATAAAGATGAAATGAGGGGCCAGGTTATAAAGGACGCGGCCCCTGAAAAGAATATTTCCATAGACTTGATGGGAGCCCGTATAGCGGGAAAAGTTTTTTCCACATATATATTGCTGCAAAAGGAGGATTATATTTTAATAATTGACCAGCACGCCGCACATGAACGGATACTTTATGAAGAAATAAGGAGGAAATATTATAATAACCAGTCCCTGGCTCAAATGCTGGTTGTTCCTGTTGTTGTTAATCTAACACACCAGGAAATGCAAAAGCTGAAAGAAAATGAAAGATTATTTAACGGTTTAGGTTTTATTTTTGAAGACTTTGGGAATAATTCTATAATAATAAGAGCCGTACCGTACGGAGGATACGATGGAGGTGAAAAAGAGCTGTTTATACAGCTTCTTGACACTGTAGATATTACCGAGGGAAATGACTATAATGACGTTGCTGATGAAGCATTATACAGTATCGCATGTAAAGCTGCCGTAAAAGCGAACATGAACCTGGATGACATTGAAATCATGGAATTGGTAAAGAAACTGTCACAGCTTGAAAACCCTTACACATGTCCGCATGGTAGGCCAACTATAATAAAACTTCATAAACATGATTTTGAAAAGCTGTTTAAACGTAGATTATAACATGGATTTTAATGAGGCAAGGGAGGTTTATTAATTGGACAAGGTAATTGTTATAGTTGGGCCTACGGCTTCGGGAAAAACCAAAATGTCAATCGAACTGGCTAAGCAAATAAACGGGGAAATTATTTCTGCAGATTCAATGCAAATATATAAGTATATGGATATAGGTACGGCAAAGCCTACCCTTGAAGAAAGGCAGGGTATAAGGCATTACCTAATTGACGAAGTAACGCCCGCTGATGAATTCAGCGTGGCCCGTTTCCAGGGACTTGCTTTAAAATACATCGAAGAAATAATAAGCAAGAATAAAATACCCATAGTTGTCGGGGGAACAGGGCTTTATATAAATTCGCTAATTTATAATATCAAATTTACCGAAATTAATACTGACTGGGAATTAAGAAAAAAACTGCAGGAGGTAGCCAGGGAAAAAGGCAATGAATATTTACATAGTGAATTAAGGAAGATTGATCCTGAAGCAGCGGAAAAAATACATGTAAATGATACAAGGAGAATTGTACGTGCATTGGAAGTATATTATATAACTAATAAACCCATTTCCTATTACCAGAAAATATCGAGATCTGAACCGCCGAAGTACAAGTTTATTCTGTTCGGTATCAGGATGGATAGGGAAAAGCTCTATAACAGAATAAACAAAAGGGTGGACGAAATGATAGAAAAAGGCCTGGTGGATGAGGTAAAAAGACTGCTGGAAATGGGTTATGACAAATGTTCCATCGCAATGCAAGGGCTTGGTTATAAAGAAATCCTCTGGTATTTAAAGGGTGAGGCCAATCTAAGCGAAGTTATAGAATTGTTAAAAAGAGATACAAGGAGATATGCCAAAAGGCAGATGACATGGTTTAACAGCATAAAGGATATAATCTGGCTGGATATCAATGATGATTATACTGAAGCTATTAAAAAAATAATTGATTATATTGAAAAAAGTTGTTAATTATATTGAAAGTTATGGAATATTCTAGTAAAATCTAATTGAAGTATACAATGTAAGCATAATTATAGATATTAGTCAAAAAAGATAATAATTTATAGAGGAGGATTCTTTGTGAACAAAAGTAATATTAATTTACAGGATGTCTTTTTAAATCAGGTAAGAAAGGAACATATTAATGTTGTTATTTACCTTACAAATGGTTTTCAATTAAAAGGTATAGTAAAAGGTTTTGATAATTTTACGGTTATCCTGGACACAGACGGAAAACAGCAATTGATTTACAAGCATGCAATATCCACGGTAAGCCCGTTAAAAGCAGTAAATATTATTTTTGGAAATGATAATTCAAATACCAATAAAGAACAGGCAAATTCATAAAATAGAGCCTTTATAAAGGCTCTATTTTATATTATTTATAATTAAAGAATTTATAATATTTGTTATAATACTTATAATTTTCTGAAAACTCCTATAACCTTTCCTATTATTGTGATGTTGTTCTTAACTATAATAGGTTCCATGAAGGAATTCTCAGGCTGTAACCTGATGTAGCCCTTTTCCCGATAAAATCTTTTAACAGTAGCTTCATCCTCAATCAATGCAACAACAATGTCGCCGTTTTCCGCTGTTTGTTGTTTCCTTACAACTACAAAATCTCCGTCCAGGATACCTGCATTAATCATGCTTTCTCCCTGGACACGAAGCATAAAAACATCTTTATCCTGGGCTATTTCCGAAGGCAGAGGAAAAGTATCCTCTATGTTTTCTACCGCAAGAATGGGTTGTCCTGCAGCAACTTTACCCACGATGGGAACGTTTATTATCTTTTTATTGAAAAAGGTAATCTCACTATTTATAAAGGATTTGTGGTTTGCTTTATCAATAATCTTAATAGCTCTTGGCTTTGACGGATCTTTTTCGATAAATCCTTTTTCCTTGAGTTTTTCAAGGTGAGAATGAACCGTGGAAGTAGATTTAAAACCCAGTTCCTGGCAGATCTCCCTTACTGAGGGAGGATAACCTTTCTCAAGAATTATTCTGTTCACAAACTCAAGTATTTCTTTTTGCTTACTTGTCAATTGGTTTTGCTCATTTATATCCTGATTCACATTATCCTGTTCAGCCCGATTTCGGCTAATCCGTGTTGTGCTCCTGTTCCTTTTGTTCATATTTGCACCTCAAATAAAATATGATTATTAGAAGCATGTTTATAATGTTATTATACCATTTACTTTTCAAAAGTCAAACGTTTGTTCTTGATAGGAGCTAAATATTTAATTAGTTTATTAATTTACTATTGAATAAAGGAAAAGTCTGTATTATAATTAATATGACGAAATAGTACTTTTGAATTCTTGTCCCGTCATTATTCTCAGCATGGTTTTTTTACCATTGGCATATCATTTAATAATTAAATAATTAAATATAGGATTTTTATAAGGGGTGATATTATTATGCAAAGCTATAACCTCGATGAAAAAAGTGGGATTATGAGGTTTTTCAGAAAGAAACCGTCAAAGATCCTGCAGAAAGATGACATGATTGATTTCCGGCATTTCAGTATTTTTAACCCTCTTAAGATGAACATCGTGAACGCTACTGACTCCCAAGTAACTTTAAGAACGGAAGAGAAAAATCCGGATTTAAGTATCTCGATTGGAGACAATGTTGTCCTGACATATCTTTCCGACAAAGGCTATTATGTTATTTCCGGTGACATAGCTGCAATAGAAAGCCTGGATCCTCTTAACATTACAGTGAATTTAAGATTTTTTAAGAAATCCACTGAGTTAAGAAAAGAAAATAAAAAATATGTAAGTATACTTGGAACAATATCACCCTCGGAACAAGCCGATTCACCGGACAAGAAAACATTCTCCGCCATTGTAAAAGCAATGGGTATCAGAGCAATTAAGGTTGATTGCAAGGAAGATTTACAGTTAGGAAACATAGTGGACGTTTATGCAAATATAGATAAAAAGAACAAGCTTTACTTTAAAGGCCAGATAGTAAGGAAAAATAAAAACGGAAACATATTTGAGTATGGCATAGAAGTGAGGGAAATTACGGAATCCAACTCAAAACTTATGCACCAGTGCGTAGCGGATATGGTAGAATAGCCGGCTTGAAAAAGAGTATGTTAATATGGTGCATTTCTTTTTATGATTACATAAATCTAAAAAGTAATTTATATATAAATATTGGATAAAAAGAATAGAGCAATTAGCGTCTATTCTTTTTTGTTTGATTTTATAATTTCCAGTCTGGCTTCTACTTCTTCGTTTTCAGGGGCATATTTATTATATTTCAAAAATTCGCTATAATAATACTCAGCTTTTTCATAATTATTTATATCATAATAAACATTTCCCAGAGCCTTTAGAATAAACGTACACCTATTATCCAGTTCATATCCCTTTAGAAATGCATTTATGGCTTCCTCCGTTTTCCCAAGCTTTAGGTAGGCATTGCCAAGGTTATTATATGCGTATTTTGACCTGCTGATCCTGTTGGATTCTTGCGCTTCGGATATGCTTTTTTCGTATTCTCCCTTTAAGAGATACACCTTGGAGAGATTGCAATGGGCAGTACTGTTGCTATCATTTAATTCTATGGCTTTGAGGAAACCTTTTTCCGCATAATCAAGGTAGCTTTCCCTTTCCTGGTCCGCATAACCGGGGTTTTTACTTTTTTCCTCCAGGTATTCTTCGAATAAATTTAAGTATTCTGTTGCAAGAATGCTATAGGCCCTGTCATTTTTCGGGGCTTTTTTTATTACATCGCTCCAAAGCCTGGTTATGTCACTGAAAATATAATTCCTGTATATGGTAACTCCTGAATAACATACAATCATAAAGCAGAAAATGATGCATAATGTTTTGGTATAACGTTTTTCCGTTATGGAATCTTTTACGGGAATCAGTGTCAGGCCAGCAAGAAAAATTACAAAACCGGCGAGGGGAAAGTATAACCTGTGCTCAAAATAAACATCCTTTATTGAAATAAAAGAGGATTCTACTGACAAGCCTATAAAGAACCACAGGATACCCAGTGAAAGCAGCTTGTTTCTTTTAACCATCATGAGAGCCGTTATACCAATACAAAATAGTATGATAAAGGAAATATACGAGTTGTTTTCCCATATGGTTTTTGATATGGGATAATCATTTCCGTAATCAAAATTCAGGTTGTATGGGATGAAAATCTTCCGGATATAATCCAGGATAACGTTCATCTGGGTATAAAAATAATGGAGCCTGCTCATTGAAGTGCTTGCTTTAAATGTAACGTCAGGATCGCTCTGGCTGTAGCCCTTCAAAAGCAGGTTTGTGCAAGGTATTATAGGAACGGTAAGCAGCAGTACAAAAATAACCGGAATTCTTTTTTTCCAGGTAAAACTACCGTCCTTTAAGAAAAACATAAATTCTATAAGAATAAGCATAAAGGGGATTGTTATGGTGTTTTCCTTAGTAAACATCGCCATGACGGTAAACAGCATAACCAGGATAAAATATCTTATCTTTTTTTGCAGCCGGAATTTGATGTATAACAAAATTGAAAGCAGGTAAAACATTGCAGCAAGGGATGCTGTCCGCTGAATGATGTATGTTACGGCATTTACCTGGACGGGATGGCATATAAAAATAAAGGAAGATAACAAAGAAATTATATTCCTGTACTGATGAGTCATTTTGCCCGAGAATTCTTCCAGTCCCAAAATGTAGTTTAGTATTAAATATACAAGCATTCCGTTCAATATGTGTATGGAAATATTTACTACATGATAGCCAAAAACGGCTGTGCCATTGAAAAAGTAATTCAATGAAATGGTAAAGTATAATATAAAACGATTTGAGTAAAACTTCCATATCGCGGGGAAATCAAAGGGATTTTCTATGGCGTAGTTATTAACAATTGAGCTAAAATCATCCAATGTAAAAGGTGCAAAGAAACTGTTTGAATATGTTAAAACAGCCAATATTGCTATAAGAATAAATGCAATAAGCTTATTATTCAATGTTTTATTCAATAGAAAGAGATTTTTCGGAAATAATACCTTTAATTTTGCTAATATCAATATTAATATTAACACCTCGTCTTTAGGATTCTATTAAATATAGTACCAGAATTAAAAACATGTATTCAAGTGTGATACCAGGTATTAATATATTATAACAAATACAATAAACGTTGATTTTGTAAAAATATGTGATATTATTAATATTAAAATTAATTATATCATTCCCGGAGGTTAACATGGAAAAGGTTATTGGTTTTATCGGAGCAGGGAAAATGGGAACTGCCATTCTTAAAGGAGTAGTGAAATCAGGAATAATAAAAAAAGATAATATTTGCATCTATGATATAGATAAGAGCAAGTCCGAACAGCTGGCAAAAGAAACAGGAGTGGCTGTTCTCAACGGAAATGACGAAGTTATTCGAAAAGCGGATCTGATTATTCTCGCCGTGGTTCCCGGAATAATAAAGCAGGTACTTGAACCCGTTAAGAGCCTTTTTAATAATAATAAAATACTTGTTTCAATTGCGGCAGGCGTGCCAATCAGTACATACATGCAAATACTGGGAAATAACGCGAAAGTTGTCCGGGCTATGCCTAACAGGGCCGCGCTTGTATCCCAAAGCATGACGTTAATTTCTTATAAAGATGAGCTGTTTAATGATGAGGATATAAGTTTTGTAAAATCCTTATTTGAAACAATCGGAAGGGTTGAAGTACTTGATGAGAAGCTGATGGATGCTGTCGTTGCCCTTACTTCAAGCAGTCCTGCCTATGTATTTATGATGATTGAAGCCATGGCTGATGCGGCCGTATTACATGGCATTCCCAGAAAATCGGCATATACGATGGCTGCCCAGGCAGTGCTGGGTTCTGCGAAAATGTTATTGGAAACTGGGATGCATCCGGCTCAACTCAAAGATGAAATATGCACACCCGGAGGAACTACAATAGAGGCTGTTAAATCCCTCGAAAAGAACGGATTCAGATATGCAATCATGGAAGCAATGGATAAATGTACCCAAAGGGCCCAGGAAATAGGAAGAAAACTAAATAGTTAAACCTTATAAACTTATTAGTTAATTTACTATTTAAAATAATTGCAGATAGTTTACATATAATTTAAGTGTTTATTGTAATTTTTCCCGTATCAGTTGCATAAAAATCTTAATATAAGGAAGTATTTTATTAATATAACGGGAAGGGATACATTTGCTACATAAAATACGGGAATTATTACATATGCATTTAAAGAATAACTCCGGCAGGTATTTTTCGTTATACATGATTCTTATTGTTGGAGTTTCTGCAGGGGCTTTTACTGTAAATGGATTAAGCACACTGCAAAATGAAGAACTTAGCAATTACCTTCAGGGTTTTTTTGAAATAGTTGAAAAGCAAAGATTTAACAGTAATGAGCTTTTAATGATTTCTTTCCAGGAAAATATAAAAGCGGTGGCTTTGCTGTGGGTATTAGGAGTTACTATAATCGGGATTCCGTTTATATATTTGCTGGTACTGGTTAAGGGCTTTATAATCGGTTTTAGCTCAGGGTTTATTATAAAAGCGATGGGTGGAAAAGGTATATTATTTACATTTCTTACTATTTTGCCGAAAGAAATAATACTTATACCAAGCATTATTGCATTAAGCGTAAACGGGGTTAATTTTTCGCTAAACATGATAAAAAGCAAATCGATAAAGCAGATTTTGAATCAGAACTTACGAATGGAAATTGTAAGATATACCTTATTTACCTTGTTTTTTAGTGTATTTGTTTTTTTTAGTTCGGTTATAGAGACGTATATTATACCTGTATTTATAAGAATAATTACTCCTATGATGGTTGCTTGACATATAACAATGTATAAATATGGAAACATAGGGCAATAATACTAATAGGTTTACAGGATTACTGAAAATTTATATAATTATTTGGCTTATTATTTCAAATTCTATATAGAAGGAGTAGTTGTTAATGGAACAGTTAATAAGTAATTACATTGATTACCTTGAGCAGGGAAAACATTTGGCTGAAAACACTTTACAATCATATAGAAGAGACATTGAGCTATACATAATGTACTTACGAGAACAAAATATAAACAATATTTCATATACTGATAAATCCATTATAATTGAGTATTTGCTGTATTTGCAAAAAAAGGGCCGGGCAACATCCACAATATCAAGGAACCTTGCTTCCATAAGGTCATTTTATCAATACCTGGCCAGGAATAAAATAATAGAGAATGACCCTACTGAAGAGTTAGAATCACCAAAGGTTGAGAAAAAACTTCCCCAGATATTGTCAACCCAGGAAGTGGAGCTTTTACTTGAACAGCCTAAGTGCACTGATCTGAAAGGATGCAGAGATAAAGCCATGCTTGAATTGCTATATGCTACGGGAATAAGGGTATCCGAATTAATCAATCTGAATGTTTCTGATGTTAATTTTGAAATAGGATTTCTTAAATGTAACAAAGGAAATAAGGAAAGGATTATACCCATAGGCTCCGTAGCATTAAAAGCACTGCAGAATTACATGACAAAGGCAAGGAAAAACATGGTGAAATCCAATGATGAAAAGGCCCTGTTCGTTAACATAAACGGCAGGAGACTAACTCGACAGGGTTTCTGGAAAATAATAAAGCAATATAAAAACCAGGCCAAAATATTAAAAGATATAACTCCTCATACTTTAAGGCACTCATTTGCGGCACATTTGCTTGAAAACGGGGCGGATCTGAGATCGATACAGGAGATGCTGGGCCACTCGGATATTTCATCAACTCAAATATACTCGCAGATCGCAAGAAACAGGATAAAAGAAGTATACAAAAAGACACATCCCAGGGCATAAGGCATCAGCGTTCATTTAAATAAAATTGTAATAATTAATATAAGGCAATTATGATATAATAATTATCGGTTAAATTAATAATTATCCCTTTGAAGAGAGGAATACAAATGAAAAGAGCAATCATAATAGTACTCGACGGAGTAGGAATTGGTGAACTCCCGGATGCTGGCAAATATGGCGATGAAGGCAGCAATACGTTGGGAAATGTTGTCGTTGCTGAAAATTTAAAACTTCCTAATCTTGAAAAACTGGGATTGGGGAATATTGAGGGAGCAAAAGGTATTGCTGCGGATCCATTCCCTAAAGGTAATTTTGGCAAGATGGCCGAAAAATCAGCAGGAAAGGATACGACCACCGGACACTGGGAAATAGCAGGTATTGTAAATCCAAAACCTTTTCCTGTATATCCAAACGGATTTCCTCAATCAATCATTGAGCAATTTGAGAAAGCCATAGGAAGAAAAGTTCTTGGCAATATTCCGGCATCCGGCACCGAAATCATAAACCAATTGGGAGAGGAGCATATAAGAACAGGGTATCCGATAGTTTATACATCTGCAGACAGCGTTTTTCAAATAGCCGCCCATGAAGAGGTTATCCCCTTGGAAGAACTGTATAAAATTTGCATTACAGCCAGGGAAATATTAAAGGGTGAGCATGCGGTAGGAAGGGTTATAGCAAGGCCTTTTATTGGAAAAGAGGGTAAGTTTGTAAGAACTGCGAATCGAAGGGACTTTTCCTTGAAGCCAATCGGTAAGACAATACTGGATCATGTGGTACAAAAAGGGTATCATGTGAAGACGGTAGGTAAAATCGATGATATCTTCGCAAATCAGGGAATTACGGAATCAGTCCATACCAACGGGAATTCCGACGGAATAAACAAAACCATAGAATATATTAAGCAAGATTTTCCGGGCATTATTTTCACAAATCTCATCGATTACGACATGCTATACGGCCACAGGAATGATGTAAAAGGTTTTGCTGAAGCCCTTGCTGAATTTGATAAAAGATTGCCTGAGATATTGCATTGCATGAAAGAAGATGATATTCTATTTTTGACGGCTGATCACGGATGTGACCCTACAACTCCAAGTACTGACCATTCCAGGGAATATGTACCCTTGCTTGTATACGGGAAAAAAATCAAACAGGGTGTTAATCTTGGAGTAAGGGAAACATTTGCCGATTTGGGAGCAACCATATCCCACTACCTGGATGTGGATTTTCCTGATGCAGGCACCAGTTTTTATGATTTAATTAAATTAGATTGACTGTATGTTTATGGATTTTGTTTGTTCATTCACTTATTTTGTTATATTAACATCTCTTTTCAGGGTTTATTTGAATCAAACCGGCAATTTATTTGAAGAATGTACTTAAATTTAGAGGATGTAATACTATGAGAATGTACGATATCATTGAAAAGAAAAGAGACGGCCATGAGCTTTCATATGATGAGATAAATTATTTTATCAGCGGGTTTTGTAAGGGTTATATTCCGGATTATCATGCGGCGGCTTTATTAATGGCTGTTTTTATCCGCGGTATGAGTATCAGGGAGACGGTTGACCTGACAATGATAATGGCTGAATCAGGTGAAAAGATGGACCTTTCACCGATAAAAGGCATAAAAGTTGATAAACATAGCACAGGCGGAATAGGTGATAAAACCACGTTAATTGTTGCACCCATTGTTGCAGCGTGCGGCATTCCGGTAGTAAAAATGTCGGGAAGGGGCCTGGGATTCACCGGCGGTACTGCCGACAAGCTTGAATCCATTCCGGGATTCCGGGTTAACCTGGACAAGGATGAAATAATTAAAAACGTTAGAAAGATAGGAATTTCATTAACCGGACATGCTGCAGGTATGGTTCCTGCAGATGAGAAGCTGTATGCGTTAAGGGATGTAACTGCGACAGTGGATAGCATTCCTCTTATTGCAAGCAGCATTATGAGTAAGAAAATTGCATCAGGAGCAGACAAAATTTTGCTTGATATAAAGTGCGGCAGCGGAGCTTTCATGAAAACATTTGAACAGGCTCTCTCCCTGGGTTCGTTAATGGTGGAAATAGGTAAAAATCTGGGAAAGGAAACGGTAGCCGTCATAACCGATATGAATGTACCTTTGGGAAATGCCATAGGTAATTCACTTGAAGTGATTGAAGCCATAGAAACGCTCAAGGGGCGGGGACCTGCTGATATCAGAAATATTTCGGTTGAACTTGCTGCCCACATGATTAACCTTGCAACTTCAAAAGACATGGAATCCTGTCATGAGATGGCGAGGGAAGCTGTAGAAAGCGGAAAAGCATTAAGCAAATTAAGAGAATTAATAAGATGTCAAGGGGGGAATGAGGAAGCGGTAGATAACTATGGTGTATTTAAGCAGGCGAAAATAAAATATGAAATAAAGGCAAAATCAGAGGGGTACATAGAATTTGCCAACATAGACCTTATTGGTCGTGCTTCTGTCCTGTTGGGTGCGGGAAGGGAAATAAAAGGAAGCCCTGTTGATTATTCCGCTGGGATATACCTGCATAAAAAAACAGGCATGGAAGTTAAAAAAGGAGAGCCCCTTGCCGTATTGTACACTGATAAGGAGAATGTAATTAGCGATGCTGAAGCCTTATTAAATAAGTGCTTTATCTATTCAAAAACCATGCCTCAAACAAGGCCTTTAATACTTGCTTATATTGATTCAAACCGCACATATAAGTACGTTGATAAATAGTTGGGTAAATAATCGAGCAACGTTTGGATAAATTATGATTGTATGGATAAGTAATGTAATAATAGAATTGCATAAAACAAATAATATATAAGTGGAAGAATGTAAATATAATAGTAAAACAGGAATTACTGCTTAAAATATAGTATATAGGCGATTAATATTGCATAACAATTTACTAAAGATAAATAGCTGGAGGGAGTTACTTGTGTTTATGAAATTTACATCCATTAAAAGAGCTGCCGTATATTGCGTTATATTATCACTGCTTATTGCCATTCTAGCCGTTCCCGGACAGACTGCCATGGCTGCTCCTGTTGATACAAGCGAATACAATGCCACTGAAGTATCTAAAATATTAAAAGATACGGATATTTTTAACTTGAAATCCCAGTCTGCCATATTGATTGATGCTGCTACAGGGAACATCCTTTTTGAGAAAAACAGCAGGGAAAGAAGACCGATCGCAAGCATAACCAAAATAATGTCCATGATGCTTGTAATGGAAGCCATTGAAAACGGAAAACTGTCTTTGGACGACATGGTTCCGGTATCTGAATATGCTTATGGTTTTGGAGGTTCACAGGTATACCTGGAGCCGGGGGAAGAGTTTACGGTTCATGAAATGTTGAAAGCCGTTGCCATTCATTCGGCAAATGATGCTACCGTTGCTCTTGCGGAAAAAGTTGCAGGAACTGAAAACGCCTTTGTTGCAATGATGAACGAAAAAGCTCAAGAACTTGGCCTTACCGATACTTATTTCCGTGACTGCTCGGGACTTACAACTGAAGGCCATTACAGCACGGCGTATGATGTGGCGGTTATGTCAAGGGAAATCGTAAATAAATATCCCAAAATCCTGGAGTATACGAAAATATGGCATGATACCTTTAGAAACGGTGAATTTTCGCTGGATAATACAAATAAACTTATAAGGCACTATCCGGGTACCATTGGCCTTAAAACCGGGTATATCTCTGCTGCAGGATTTTGCCTTTCGGCGGTGGTACAAAGGGAGAATCTTACACTGATATCGGTAGTATTGGGTGCTCCTGACTCCAATACCAGATTTGCAGAGTCAATAAAGCTTCTTGATTATGGGTTTACAAATTTTGAAACCATTAAGCTTGATGAAAAAAATGCCGAAGCCGGTTCAATAGAAGTTAAAAAGGGCGTGAAAACATCGGTAAGGGGTTTGCTTGCCGATGATGTAACCGTATTGTTAAACAAGGGTTCAAAGCAAAAGGTGGAAAGGGAAATCAGCCTGGAGCCTTCTGTTGAAGCGCCGGTACAGGCAGGCCAAAAGATAGGTGAAGTTGTATATAAGCTTGAAGGGCAGGAAATTGCAAAAGTTGACGTGGTTGCGGAAGAAACCATTGAAAAAGCATCGTTTATCAAGCTGTTTTTCAGAATGATTCTGGAATGGTTTGGTGTAGGAAAGGGCAGTTAATTAATTAAAGGTAATATGATGAATTAGAATATTCAAAGATGACAGATTGAGAAAAAGGATGCTGTAAAATGGCATCCTTTTTTTATTACCTGTTATGTTTTTTATTTATTTGATATAATTTATAATCATTGCTAAAATTATTGATTAATATTTATGAGCAATGTTAATGTTAAGGAAATAAATGAACAGGGGAGAGATTGCATTGCTGTTTGAATATCCGTTGATTATACTTATATACCTGGTCCCGGTAATGCTTGTTTCATTTACCGTCCATGAAGTTGCCCATGCTTATTGTTCATATAAGCTTGGGGACCCTACTGCAAAAAATATGGGAAGGTTGACATTAAACCCGCTAAAACATTTGGATATATTAGGAACCATCATGTTATTACTTTTCGGGTTCGGATGGGCAAAACCCGTACCTATTAATCCCTTATATTATGATGACAGGAAAAGAGGTACAATGCTCGTAAGTATTGCCGGGCCTCTGTCAAACATCCTAATGGCCCTGGTATTTTCGTTCCCGATGGCTTACTTCGGGTTTGACTTTGGCATTATATCGGCCAAAGAGCTTTTCAGTGTGGAAAATATTATTTTTGCAGAATCTTTTTTACCTGAAATTGTAGTTTTTAATTTAAGCAGGTTTTTTTACATTATAAACATTAATCTTGCGGTTTTCAATATACTGCCCGTACCTCCGTTGGACGGTTCCAAGATATTAGCAGGCATACTGCCTTCGAACCAGTACTTTAAATTGCTGCAATATGAACGCTATATAGGGGCTCTGTTTTTTATATTATTGTTTATTTACCCAAATATTATCTACAAAATTATGTCGCCGATTATATGGCTCATTGAATTAGTCATAAGAAGCATTGCAGTACCTGTAGTTAATCTTTTTATTTAAATTAAGATGACATATACTCTTATTGACAAGTTTGTATAATCAAAGTTAAACTATTATTATATTTAAATTGTATCATTTTGCAATAAACAAAAATAAGCATCCGGGAAGGATTATCTGTGCATATTATCGGCACATAATTATGGGAATAGAGCAGTCATGTATTTAGATACATGTATAAAGATATAATGTATTAAAATAATTAAAATAAATGTATTAAGAGATAGGATATATGAATCATGGGAGCGTGGTAGTAAATGAAAAACCAAACGGTTCTAAGCGGTATGAGGCCTACAGGCTTGTTGCATTTGGGCAATTATTTCGGAGCGCTTGAAAACTGGATTAGACTTCAAAATGAATACAGATGCCTGTTTTTTGTGGCTGATTGGCATGCTTTGACAACAGGATATGAGGATACTTCAAATTTTAAAGATAATATTACTAATATGGTTATAGATTGGTTAAGTGCAGGCCTTGACCCTGAAAAGTGCGTCATATTCCTGCAGTCCTCAATAAAAGAGCATGCGGAGTTGCATTTGCTGTTTTCCATGATTGTTCCTCTTCCATGGTTATACCGTTGTCCTACTTATAAGGACCAAATTTCGCAATTGAAAGATAAGAATATAACAACATACGGGTTTTTAGGATATCCATGCCTGCAGGCAGCAGATATTCTGATATATAAGGCAAATTACGTGCCCGTCGGGGAAGACCAGCTTCCTCATCTTGAGCTGACAAGGGAAATTGCGAGACGCTTTAACTACTTATATAATAAACAGCTATTCCCGGAACCGCAGCCCATTTTGACCGAAGCTAAGCTTCTTCCGGGAACTGACGGAAGAAAGATGAGTAAAAGCTATAATAACGCAGTTTTACTCACGGATAGCCCTGAGGAAATAAGGAAAAAAGTAAGCACCATGATAACAGATCCTGCCAGGATAAGAAAAAATGACCCTGGGCATCCGGAGGTATGCACTGTATTCGCATTTCACAAGGTATTTAACAAGGAAAGTGTTGCTGAAGTTGAAAGCCAGTGCAGAAAGGGAGCCATCGGGTGTGTGCAGTGCAAGAAAAATCTTGCGGAAAAAATGATAGAGTATTTGGCACCCATTTATGAAAAGAAGCAGACGCTTATTAACAAACCCGGGTATGTTAAGGAAATTATAGAAAACGGCAATAAGGAAGCCAGAAAGATTGCCAAGGAAACAATGGAAGAAGTAAGAAACACGATGAAGATAGATTGGCTTTCGGACAAATGAAAAACCGATTTAATATGCTAAAACGGGGGCAGTGCCTTGATAAATTCTGTATCCGAAACGTGCAAATTAAAGATTGGAAATTTTGAAGGGCCTTTTGATTTATTATTTCACTTGATTGAAAAGAATAAAGTTAATATCTGGGATATTCCTATTGCTGAAATAACCGATCAGTACATGGATTATTTGTTTGCCATGCAAAAGATGGATATGGAAGTGGCCAGCGAGTTTCTTGTAATGGCAGCCACTTTATTACATATAAAATCTAAAATGCTTCTTCCTTCAAAAAATGAGGAAAAGGCAGAAAGCGAAGAAGCGGCGGATCCAAGGGAAGAACTGGCCGTAAAACTGATAGAATATAAAAAGTATAAAGAAATTTCCCTGTATTTAAGAGAGCTTGATTTAAAATGGTCAATGGCATTTTACCGTCCTTCGGGTATATATAACAAGGCATATAACGGGTTATACAAAATGTATGGCAGTGAATTTGAGACTTCCAATGACAACCTGGTGGTAAGCCCGGAAACATTGAAAAATGTTTATCAGGCCCTGTTGAAGAAAAATTCGGAGAAGTCCAATAACAGATCGGTGGATATAAAGCAGATTATTCAGAAGAGCAAGGAAACTTTAAGAAGCAAAATGAAACAGATACAACAATTATTATTAAGCAAGGGAAGATTTATTTTCACCGAGATATTTTCTCCTGCAAAAAAATCCGTATCGGAGGTTGTAACTGCTTTTCTTGCTTTATTAATACTTGTTAAAACCGGAAATGCATCGGTTGAGCAGGAAAAACTATTTTCGGATATAATAGTTGAACGAATAAAGAAAAGCAAAAAAAATCTTACACTTTCATAAATTTTTAATCTTTTATAAAAAGCAGGGGAGTAGTAATGTCTTATGGAGAACAACGTAAAGCCAAATAACAATGTAAGCAATATTGAAAATGATGAAAGCAATATTGAAAATAATATTGAAAGTAATGAAAATAACATAGATGTTGATGCAGTAGAGGGAATTATCGAAAGCCTGCTGTTTATATCGGGAGACCCGTTGTCCCTGGAAGAAATTTCAAAAATTTTGGAGATGGACAAAAGAAGGGTTGCAGAAATAATCAACAATATGAAAGGAAAGCTGGAAGCCAAAAACAGGGGGATTTCCATCAGGGAAATAAACGGCAGCTACCAGTTTTATACCAAGTTTGAGTATTCTGAATACGTAAAAAAGCTTTTTGAGCCAAAACAAAAACAGCTTTTATCCCAGGCAGCCTATGAAACTCTGGCGGTAATTGCATATAACAAGCCTATAACAAAGGCCAAGATAGATGAGATAAGGGGAGTCAACTCCGAAAGCGCAATTGCCAAGCTCCTTGAGCGGAATCTTATACGGGAAGCAGGCCGCCTGGACACTCCGGGAAGACCAATCCTTTATGAAACCACCGAGGAGTTTTTAAGATGTTTTGGTTTTAGTTCTTATGATGATTTGCCAAAACTGGAATAGAGAAAAATGCCACGAGTGTATTGAATTACCTGTTTTTGTATATAATAACTGGATGAGGTGTGGAAATGCTGAATCCGGTTATTTTTATTGTTTTTGGCGCTTTAATCTTTTTAATAATATTATTCGTTATAAGCAAATTTAAAATATTAATAAAGTATTGCAAAAAAGCGGATAAGAACATTTTTTCATTTCGGATTTCTGCTTTGTGGGGCTTGCTTAAATTTGAAAATGAGCTTTCCCTGTCGGATAAATCCACATTCGGTATTGAGAATTTAGGCAAATTATTAAAGAATTTCAGAAAAAAATCCCAGGCAGATAGGCAGGATCCTAAAAAAACATTTAAAAAATATAAAAGTGCATCAGGAACCATTGAGAGATTATTAATAACTAAACAGGCAATAGTAATTGAACAGATTCGTTTACTTATAATGATAGGCAGAAAGGATGCAGCCGAAACGGGAATTCTTTCGGGAGTAATCTGGGCATTGTTAGGAAATATTGATGCATTCATTTCGAATAATTTTAAAGTGGAGGACAAGTATTTTTGTGTAAATCCGGTTTTTTTGGAAGAAGTTTTAGAAATTGATTTTTTGTGCATAATAAGTACAAGAATAGTTCATATTATAAGAGGAGAATTGATATTTTGGGCTAGAAAAATCAAGAAAAAATTTAATAAAAGGCGGTGAAGGTTTCAATGGCACATCATCCGATAGAAGGCTTAATGACAACTGCAATGGAGAGCATAAAAGAAATGGTGGATGTAAATACAATAGTGGGAGACGCAGTACAAACACCGGACGGGACGGTGATTATACCAATATCCAAAGTGACATTCGGTTTTGCTGCCGGAGGCGGAGAATATGCAACTCGTCAAAGGGGAAAGGACAGGTCTGATAATGACTCTGATGAAAGCACAGAGGAACAGGGCAAATATCCGTTTGCAGGCGGCAGTGGTGCTGGAGTAAGCATTAATCCCGTTGCTTTTATGGTAGTGGGAAACGGCCAGATAAGGCTTCTTCCTGTTAACCTCAACTCATCGGTAGATAAAATACTTGACCTTATACCGGATTTATTTAATAAGGTTAATGAAAGTATAAAAAGAAAAATAGTTGTCAAAAAAGATTTATCATCCAAAAGCGAAAATTCAAAAAACGAAACCACCTCTTGACCCGTTAAATATAATGATTTAGAATTATGCTTGCATGTATGGGACTTGCGTTCAATACAAGCATAGCCTAATGCTGCAAGACAGGTGGATAGCAGATGGATGAAAATGAATCACGGAATATCAAATTGCAGAAATATATTGCCATGGCAGGTGTGGCATCGCGAAGAAAGGCCGGGGAGCTTATAAAGCAGGGCAAGGTTGAAGTAAACGGAAAAGCGGTACTTGAGCCCTGGTTTCTTGTTAGTGCTGATGATTGTGTAAAAGTAAACGGAAAGGAAATCTTTCCTGAAAACAGATTTGTTTATATTATGCTAAATAAGCCGACAGGATATATAACCACCGTAAAAGACCAGTTTTCAAGAAAATCCGTGATGGATCTGGTTAAGGGTGTAAAAGAAAGGATTTATCCTGTCGGAAGATTGGATTATAACACATCAGGTTTATTACTGCTCACAAATGACGGTGAATTTACACATAAATTAACCCATCCGAGGCATGAAATTGAAAAAGTATATATTGCTGAAATAGAGGGGAAACTTGATAAAGATGAAATCAGGCAATTTGAGTCAGGCCTGTTGATTGATGATTATAAAACGGCTCCTGCAAAACTGAGGGTTATAAAGCCAGGGGAAAAGTCATCGGTTGTTGAAGTAAAAATACATGAAGGTAGAAATCGCCAAATAAGAAAAATGTTTGATTCAATAGGTCATCCCGTAATTAAGTTAAAACGCGTTGCTATTGGAAATCTGACTTTAGGAAACTTACCGGAATCTAAATGGAGATATCTTGATTATGAAGAGGTACAAAATCTATTGAATCTTGTAAAAAAACGATAAGTTCTTATAAATATCCTGCTGTTATTAATTTCAGGTTACAAATCACAAATCCGTATATCTATTTATACAGATGTATCAATAAAGAAAATACAAGGTATATACAATGATAAAGAATTGTAATAATTTGCATAAATTTGAATTAAAAATAGTTATTGACATAATATGTTTGGTTAGTTATAGTGTTTACAACATAGTTGTATCTATATGCGATCAGGAGCATTATCATGAAACCGTTTTTTCAGATTTGCATTAAAGTAATATTCATTGATAATAATAATCAAACGTTGATATTAAGACGCAGTGGCTACGACGGGTGGGAAGTAAACTGCTGGGAATTTCCCGGAGGTAGAATGACATATGGTGAGACTATTGAAGAAGCTCTTAGGAGAGAAATCCTGGAAGAAACACAATTGAGAATGCAAGATAAATTTGAGTATGAGCTCCTTTTCGCTGATACAAAGATTGTTAACGAATATATCCGGAATATTTATTTATTTTTTATGGTTCGTACCGATTATTTCACTCCGCAGTTGTCTTTTGAGCATACAGAATATAAATGGATACCGGTTAAAAAACATATTTTAGACTATATTTCATTCTCCGATGAACAGGTTGAAATGATAAACAGGAGAGTATTATGAAACAAGGGGTTATGCTGCCATGTCAATCCCTTATCTTTTTCTTTTTTCAGATGAATAAATGTGTAGATAATGTAAATATGGGGTAAATATATAAAGGCAAGAAGTGCAAAAATATGATTTGCATATTCTATTTTTATGGATTATAATAACTATGAATGCGTTTTGTTAAATTAATATCAATAAAATAATATATTTATATTAATATATCTTAATATAATATTATATTATTAAGATATAATAGTATGAATATTAATGAGATTAATAAAATAATAAAATACTAAAATATGGGGTGATAAAAAACAATGACAAACGTCGATAAAATAAACCAACTCAATGAAAAACGGGCGAGAGTAGAGATCGGCGGCGGAAAAGAAGCAATAGACAAGCAGCACAAAGCAGGCAAGAAAACGGCAAGGGAAAGAATTAACATGCTCCTGGACGAAAACAGCTTTGTAGAAATGGATGTATTCGTGGAAACAAGCAGCAGGGATTTCGGAATGCAGGAAAAGAAAGTACCGGGAGACGGTGTTGTAACAGGTTATGGTACCATTGACGGACGTCCTGTTTATGTAGCTGCCCAGGATTTTACCGTAATCGGCGGTACACTAGGTGAAGCTCATGCAAAAAAAATTGTGAAGGCAATGGACATGGCCATGAAAACCGGAGTGCCTTTTATACAAATCAACGACTCCGGCGGAGCAAGGATACACGAAGGAATTAATGCATTGAGCGGATATGGAGATATCTTTTTACGTAACACATTAGCATCAGGAGTTATTCCCCAGATTTCATTGATTATGGGCCCATGCGCAGGCGGAGCTTGTTATTCTCCTGCTATAACCGACTTCATTTTCATGGTGGAAAACACAGGACAGATGTACATAACAGGTAACCAGGTGATTAAAGCCGTTACCGGCGAAGACGTTTCCCTGGAAGAACTGGGTGGTGCTTCTGTTCATAACTCTGTCAGCGGAGTTGCTCATTTCAAATATCCTTCAGAAGAGGAATGTATAGCAAATGTCAAGAAGCTGTTAAGTTTCTTGCCGGATAACAACCTGTCAGGTGTTCCGACATATAGTACAAATGACGATTTAAACAGACTTGCCCCTGACATGATAGATCTTCTTCCGGACGAATCATCAAAGCCCTATGATATGCTTGATATTATTACAAGAGTAGTGGATAACGGAGACTTCTTTGAAGTTCACAAATATTTTGCACAGAACATAATCGTTGGTTTCGCAAGAATAAACGGAAGGACTGTAGGTATTGTTGCCAACCAGCCAAAAGTAATGGCAGGAAGTCTCGATGTAAATTCTTCCGATAAGGCTGCAAGATTCGTAAGATTCTGTGATGCGTTTAATATCCCGCTTGTAACATTTACTGATGTTCCGGCGTTTTTACCCGGTGTTGACCAGGAACACAATGGTATAATAAGGCACGGCGCTAAGCTTTTATATGCTTTTGCCGAAGCTACCGTTCCGAAAGTAAATGTTATTGTAAGAAAGGCATACGGCGGAGCTTACATTGCAATGAACAGCAAAACTCTCGGAGCTGACATCGTATATGCTTGGCCTACTGCTGAAATTGCAGTTATGGGTGCAGAAGGAGCTGCAAATATCATATTCAGGAAAGAGATTGCCGAATCCGAGAACCCGATTGAAACAAGGAAGGCCAAGATTGAGGAATACAGGGAAAAATTCTCCAACCCGTATGTGGCTGCTGCCCGTGGCGTTGTTGACGACGTAATTGACCCCGCAACGACAAGGCCAATGGTTGCAAGTGCGCTTGAGATGCTTGCTTCTAAGAGGGAAAGCAGGCCTGCTAAAAAGCATGGTAATATTCCGTTATAATTTTATATAATTCCAAGATAATGTTTTAGAATTTACTAATATAATATATAGACTTGATAATATATAGAATAGATGAAATTAATTGGTAATTATTAAAATTAGGACGATTAATATATGAAATGGGAGGATTATATATGAAGAAATTTTTGATAAAGGTTAACGGAAATCAATATGAAGTAGAAGTAGAAGAACTTGGTCAGGAAATGGGTGGAGAGAGGGTAGTACAGGAAGTAAGAACAGTTAGTGCGAAACCTGAGCCTTCTCCCGCAGCAGCATCGTCACCTGCGAAAGCTGCACCTGCAGCACCAAAGCCTGAAGCAACAGCTAATAAGGGTGAAGTACCCTCCGGTGCTGAGAAAGTTACTGCTCCGATGCCCGGCGTAATTAATTCAATAGTTAAAAATGTCGGCGACACAGTTAAGAGGGGAGACGTTGTATTAATTCTTGAAGCCATGAAGATGGAAAATGAGATTGTTGCACCAAAAGAAGGAAAAATTGCTTCCATAAACGTTGCAAAAGGTGCTTCCGTAAATGCAGGAGATGTTCTTTTCTCAATCATGTAATTGTTAACGGCTGATTGATTTTATTATTTTGAATTTTTCAATTATGAAAGGGGATATATGAATAATGGCAAAGGTTCAGATAACCGAAACGATCTTAAGAGATGCTCATCAATCCCTGATTGCGACCAGAATGAAAACCGAAGAAATGTTGCCAATAATTGAAAAACTGGACAATGTAGGCTATCATTCACTGGAATGCTGGGGCGGTGCAACTTTTGATGCATCCTTAAGATTTTTAAATGAAGATCCTTGGGAAAGATTAAGGATTATAAGGAAAGCAGCTAAGAAAACCAAGCTGCAGATGCTTTTAAGAGGTCAAAACTTATTAGGATATAAACACTATGCCGATGATGTGGTGGATTATTTCGTACAGAAGGCGGTGGCCAATGGTATAGATATTATCCGTATTTTTGATGCTTTAAACGATGTAAGGAATGTTGAGAGGGCAGTAAAGGCTACCAAAAAAGAGAAGGGACATGCCCAGGTTGCGGTATGCTACACCATAAGCCCTGTGCATAATCTGGACTATTTTGTCAAGGTTGCCAAACAGCTGGTTGAGCTTGGGGCAGACTCGATTTGCATTAAAGACATGGCAGGACTGTTACTTCCATACGCTGCCTATGAACTGGTTAAAGCTCTTAAGGAAAATATCAAGGTACCAATCCAACTCCATACCCATTATACAAGCGGTGTAGCTTCAATGACTTATCTAAAGGCAATTGAAGCCGGAGTTGATGTGGTAGACTGTGCTATTTCACCAATG
>Ga0134092_1000164_pt1 | contig 68284 bp, 77 predicted proteins | sample 3_6taG_FD_94454 | JGI IMG/M metagenome (GOLD analysis project Ga0134092, IMG submission 94454) | Switchgrass degrading microbial communities from high solid loading bioreactors in New Hampshire, USA - 3_6_20_6_A3 metaG | ecosystem: Engineered > Bioreactor > Semi-continuous > Anaerobic >... | reverse complement strand
GTTGCAGATACTAATGAAGTTCTTAATGAATGGTTAATTGGATATGGTAGAAGAGGCGGCACATTTAGCATTGTTATGCCTGAAGGAGCAACAAAAATTAAAATACAATCAAAAAGTCTTACAACAAATGTTTATCATATTTTGGACAATTTAAGATAAAAATAAAAAGAGTAGATATTAATATCTACTCTTTTTTATTTGTTATTAAACAAATTTCGTCAGATAAAGTGTTTAACATATCCTTATTTTCTATCTGTTTTATCCATTCCAATGGAATGTTGTGAACTCCTATAATCGTTCCCAATATTGCTCCCGTAATTGTTCCTGTCGTATCACTATCACCACCATGATTTACTGAAACCAATATTCCATTTCTATAATCATTTTGATACATTAAACTACAATACACTGCTATCGCTAACGCCTCTTCTGCGACCCATCCTTCTCCAAGTTTAGGGATTGCGATTGTGAAAGTGCCTCCATACAAGTAAGTCCTGGGGCTCTCCTCTCCCAATCTTTTGTTTGAGTTTGATACCATTCCATATATTCTTTATGAATACTCCTGATAATGTCTTTTTCTCCATTAAAATAGTTTATACACCCCTTTGCCGTTGCCAAAGACATTTGAGTATCATCTGTGTATGTCCCTGCAGGAAAATACCCCGTAGAGCATAGCGTCTTAATCCCTTCTTTACCATATCTCTTTATTATTAATGGCTTTTGCATGAATTCAATAGGTGCTCCCAAAGCATCTCCAATCGCCAAACCAAATATACAACCTTTAATCTTTTCTATCATATAATTCCTCCTTTCATATATTTATTTACCAAATAATTCTCAAATTTCCTCCTAATTTAATAGGACTTTTTTTATTATTATTGAAATTTATTGTAATTACAGAAAGGAGTGATTTCCATGAATAATGTAACCTCTTTAGGGCAAGTTTTTACTCCAAAAGAAATTGTTTATAAGATGTTATCTTTGATAAGAAATAAGGGGAATGTTTTAGAACCATCTTGTGGCGATGGTGCTTTTTCGGATGAAATAAAAAATTGCACGGCAATAGAAATAGACGCTAATAAATGCCCTAAATATGCGTTGAATATGGATTTCTTCCAATATAGTATAGAGAACAAATTCGATACTATAATCGGCAACCCTCCATATGTAAGATACCAAGATATACCCAAAGATACTAAAAAATTATTAGATATGAGTCTTTTCGATAAAAGATCAAATTTATATTTGTTTTTTATACATAAATGTATTCTACACTTAAAATCTCATGGAGAACTTATATTTATTGTTCCAAGGGATTTTTTAAAAGCAACTTCTGCTATGAAATTAAACAAATTCTTATATGATAATGGAACAATAACTGATTTTATAGACTTGGGAGATAACTATGTTTTTAAGAATTATTGTCCGAATGTAATTATTTTTAGATATGAAAAAGATGATTTCAGCAGGATTGTAAATGGTTCTAAAAAATTCGCTTGTATTAATGGTCAATTGCTGTTTTTCAAAAATGAATATACAATTCCATTTAAAGATTTATTCTATGTCAAAGTAGGAGGCGTAAGTGGTGCTGATGATATTTTTACACACGAAAATGGAAATTTGGAATTTGTATATTCTAAAACGAGAATTAATGGAAAAACAAAAAGAATGTTCTACAATATTGAAGCCAAAGAATTGATTCCTTATAAAGAAGAATTGATGAAAAGAAAAATAAGAAAATTTGATGAAAGCAATTGGTTTTTATGGGGAAGAAATTTTTATATGTCCAATAAAGAAAGAATATATGTGAATTTTAAGACAAGGATTAAAAGACCGTTTTTTACCCACCCCTGTAAAAATTATGACGGCTCTATACTGGCTATCTTCCCTAAATTTAAGTGTAATTTGGATGAAGTTGTTGAAAAACTTAATGATATAGATTGGGAAGAATTAGGGTTCGTGTGTGATGGTAGATTTGTTTTTACTCAAAAATCGTTAGAAAATTGTTTCCTCCCTCAATCTTTTGAAATATATAAATCTTAACATCACATTTTAGCGGAAGAAAACAGGATAAATGAAGTGTTTATTTAAGTATATAATGCTTTTATTTTTATTCATATCACATGTTGAAAGGGTGGGATACAAATGACGAGAGTAAAAGAAATCATCAAGATAGATGGCATTGAAGTTAAAATTTGCGATAGTATGCACTCCATTGAAAGATTCTTTGAACGTTTCGATGGAGATGAGACTACCGAATATGATATTTTGGAATGTTTGGAGGCAATGGGTCCATTCATTTTAGACTTAAAGAATGGTCAAGAATTTGCCATCATACATAGAGCCAAAAATTTAATGATTGTCGGTGGTCTAAACACTTACGGTATTGAAGTATTTTTCGACCTCATAACAGTTGTTGAAACAAACAAGTTCTTTATTAAAAAAGGAACTGATACTGTAGTTTTCGACATGGATAGATTGGTCGAATACCAGACTGCCTAAACAGTCTGGTATTTTTTTGTAATGGCAGGTTTAATATGCTACAATTTAATTAATAATAATTACAAAAGAGGTGGTTGTATGTCAAACTATACTCCTATTACAAAGGCACAGTTTGAAAGAGGGCTCTACATCATAAGGGATAGAATAGGTGGTGGGAAGATTGGTTATATCAGACTTACTATTCCTGATAACACAAAGGAATATGTCTATGAAATTCAAACGGCATATCCTGAAATTGTTATCAAAATCTATTCCACAATAGATGTAAGGAGCAATGTTTCTCGTACTATTGGGGCTGATGCAATCCGAACAGTGGCTTTTTATAAGAATAAACAACTCTTTTATAAAGCCACAAAGACCTTAAGGCTAAAGACATGGCAGGACAATTTAGAGGCAAAATTAAAGGAGATAATGGATAAGATTATCACCGTTCCTATTTGCCCCGTTTGTGGGACTATGATGATACAGCGAAAAGGTAGAAATGGATTATTTTGGGGTTGCATTAATTACCCAACTTGCACAAAAACTTTTAATATCCGATGAAAAGAGAATGGAAGGCTTAATTATAAGCCTTCCATCTACATTTTGGCAGGATTCCAATTTTACATTTAGAAATATAGGATATATAATAAAATAAAGGAGAGTGATAGTGTCAAATGGACCCTGATAGTATGAAGACCTTTTTTATTCTTGTTTGCTTAATACTATTATCAGCATTTTTCTCAAGTGCTGAAACAGCACTGCTATCTTTTAATCGTATAAAATTAAAACACCTTATAAAAGAAAAGAATAAAAAAGGGTTATTAATTTCAAAGTTGTTGGAAACACCAGAAAAATTAATTACAAGCATTTTAATCGGAAACAATGTAGTTAATATTTGTGCTTCTACGATTGCAACAGCAATAGCAATTAAATTGTGGGGAGAAAACGGCTTAACAATTGCCACGGTAGTCATGACAATTGTTATTTTAATATTTGGAGAAGTAGTACCGAAGTCGATTGCAACAGGTTGTTCTGAAAGAATTGCCTTTATGGTAGTAAAGCCTATAAAAGCAATAATGTTTATTTTTTCTCCGTTTGTTAAAATTCTAAACATGATAACCAAACTAACCAAAAAGATATTAAGAATAGATGAAAAAGAAGAACCCTTCTTTACAATAGATGAATTTAAGACAATGATTGATGTAGGTAAGAAAGAGGGCGTTTTTGAAGAAGATGAAAAAGAAATGCTCCACGGAATAATTAATTTCGGAGACCTATTGGTTAAAGAAGTGATGAAAACCCACAGAACTGATATAATTGCCTTTCCTTCGGATGTTACATACGAAATAGTTAAAAACACTATTGTTTCAGAACAATTTTCCCGATATCCTGTGTATGAAGAAACCATAGATAATATTATTGGTATTCTTTATGCCAAAGACTTATTTAGACTTACAAAAGAAGAAATACAAAACTTCGATATAAAGAAAGTAATGATCCCAAAAGAAAAAACTATTATTGTTCATGGAACAAAAAGAGCAGATACTTTGTTCAAGGAAATGAAACGAAGACGAATTCATATAGCAATTGTTTTGGATGAATACTTTGGGACAAAAGGCATAATAACATTAGAAGACCTATTAGAAGCAATTGTTGGAGACATAGAAGATGAAACTGACTTGGGAGAAGAAAAATACATAATAGAAATGAATGATAATTATTCGATTGTAAGTTCTAATACGCCTATTAAGTTCTTTAATGAAAAATTTAATACAAATATTCCAAATCATATTATAGAAACTGTCGGGGGTTTTATGGCAAATAAATTAGATAGATTGCCACAAAAACAAGACGAAATAAAATTTGATGGATTAATATTTACCGTTGTCTCCTGCCACAATAATAAACATTACACAATCAAAATAGAAAAAGAAATCTGTGAAGAATAAAAAATTTGTGTTTTTAATCAATTTAAGATATACTAATAATATCTTCCTAAATTAAAATTAGGAAGATATTATTATGTCAAAACAAATATTAAGGAGGTTTTAATTGTGTTCAAAAAATGTTTAGCCTTTCTATTAATATTACTACTTTCAGTATCTATTGTCGGATGTAGTAATCAATCAGGTAGTGAAAATCAAAAGGATAAAAATATCACAGAAAACTATGTATCAAATCTTCCTACTCTTAAGAATTTCTCTGTTGAAAATCTTAAAAATAAAGCAGTTTTAATTGTTAAAAAGGGTGAAACTATTCCACACCTTGAAGATATTCTTTATAAAATTTCACAAGAACATGATATTAAGATTGAAAGAGTAGAATACAACGAAGAAGTTGAAAACTTTATACAGAAAGAAATTGACAAAGTTAAAGATGTGAATTTAGAGCATTTATATGAATTTGAGAAAACTGTGTCTGAAAATTATTCAGAAAATTTCAATGAAATTTATTATGCTATTGAAGATTATATAGCAGATAAAAACCTTGGTCTTGAAAAAGAAGAAAATTACAAGGCTCTTGTAGAGAAATTATCAGGGATGGAAGAAGAAAAAATCAAAGAATACATTGATGGTAGAGTAGCCTATACAGGTTTATATATCAGCGATTATATTGAAGAAGAAAATCTTCCTTTACTCATTCTTTTCAACAATGAGAAAGAATTTAACAGAATTCAGGGCTTTGCAGAAGATGATTTTACTCTGTATTGGCATTTATATAACAGCAATATCTTGGATTTAAGCACTACTAAACAATTAGAAACTATTACAAAGTATGTAAAAGAAAAGAAAGATTTTATTGTAACATACGGTCAAGCAACTTGCTATTATTGTGCTGAAACAGAGCCTATTATTAGAAAATTGGCTGAAAATAAAAATATACCTTATGTAGAAGTTAATCTAAATACAATTTACACCTATGAAAACTTTGATAAATTTATGAAAGATATAGATATGAAACAAGATATTGACCAAACACCTACAATCATTTTTTATAAAGAAGGTAAAGAAGTCGAAAGACTTGTTGGATTACAGTCAAAAACAGAATTAATGGAATTCATTAATAGAAATCAATAAAAAATTAACTCCCATTCAATATGGGAGTTTTTATTTTTTGTCTATTTACAATGCTTGTCAACTATGTTATAATATATCTATCAAACTGTTAATAAGGGGTGTATCAGTATGGCAAAACTATACCACTATACAAGTTTTTTTGCGAAAGAAGTAATAGAAGAAGAAGGTTTAAGGGTAGATTACAAAAACGATGATACTCTTACAATCAATGAAACTATTGATGAACATAGACCTAACAATCTTCCGCCTTTCATAGATAGAAGCCGTTGCATTTTCTTCTATATGAAAGAAATGCCTTCACATGACAATGACTACAACATTGCTGCCGTAGTTGATACCAAAAACATAGATACAAATAAACTTTATGTGTTTGATTTTGATATTGCCGACAGAATTTGGGGCGACATTATTGATGCTCCGTATTCAGAAGAATATTCGGGCATTCCTTTAAGCCAAAGTGCCAAAGACTATTGGGCAAGTATGATTCCTTATGAGGAATACATAAAAAGAAGTGAAAAAGAGAAATACAAAAAAGAAGAACTTCTTTACTTTGAGAATATTCCAAAAGAATTCGTAGAAATAAGAAGTGACCGTTCTCCTTTCTTTACACAGTTAGTTGAACGCTTACAAGAGAAATTTGATATAAAAGTTACCTCAAAACATGGTCTTTCCATCTTTATTGGTGAACAGCAGATATACTGCAACTATCACCAAAAGATAAATGATTTGAAATTGATTACCTTCTCAATCAAGTACAAACTTAATGAAGATGTTATCAAAGAAGTTGAAAACTTACTCTCATTTGATAGAGTAGAGAAAAGCGACAAAAAGAACAAAATGCAGTTCTTCAATGTGAAGTTCAAAGAATAATCCATCTTTCCTTTCTTTCAAATATACTTTATTAAAGCCTTGAAAAAGGCTTTTCTTTTTATCATTATACGAGACAAATTATTTATGAACAGGATAAACAATAACAGTATATAAATATATAACAGATTTTTTACTTTTGACAATTTGGTTTTTCAAAAGGAATTTAGGGTTTGTCATAAGACAGCCTACAAATATAATGAACATAGGAGGGTTATCGTATGACTGTTCAAAGAAATATTATTGAAACCGTGAAAGAAATAGCAATGAAAATTAAGCACAAAGGAGGTCGTGCTTTCTATGTCGGTGGTTTCGTAAGAGATGAATTTTTCAATAATGAAAACAAAGACATAGATGTAGAAATATACGGATTACCCGTGAGTGAAGTGAAAAATATACTTTCTGAATATGGAAATGTAAATGCAGTCGGAGAATCCTTTGGTGTCTTGATGGTCAGTGGGCTTCCTGTTGATTGGAGTTTCCCTCGCATGGAAAAATGCGTTGGAAAATCACATAGAGATTTTGAGGTAACAGTAAACCCATTCGCTTCTTATGAAGAGGCTTGCAAAAGACGGGATTTTACTATTAACGCCATCATGAAAGATATTCTTACTGGCGAAATAGTTGATCCTTATAACGGCGTACAAGACATTAAAGATGGGATTTTAAGATGTGTTAATCCCACAACCTTCGTAGAAGATGCCCTGCGAGTTTACAGAGCAGCACAATTTGTGGCTCGTTTCAATTTAACCATAGATAAGGCTACTATGGAACTTTTGAAAACGATAGATGTTTCCTCCCTACCAAAAGAAAGGATATATGAGGAATATAAAAAAATAATGCTCAAGGCTGAAAAACCTTCGTTTGGATTAAAAGTTCTGCAAGAAATCAACCTTCTACATCCTCTTCTCCAAAATATGATTGACTGTAAACAAAAAGAGCAGTTTCATCCTGAAGGAGATGTGTGGAATCACACATTGTTAGTCGTGGATGAAGCCTCAAATTTGAAGGACAAAGTTAGCGATCCTGAAATTTTAATGTGGTCTGCATTACTTCACGATATCGGCAAACCACAGGTTGTAACCGAAGATGGTTCTTCCATTGCTCACGATGAAGTAGGTGCTGAATTAACAAAAGATTTCTTGAAAACTATAACTACCGAAGGACGTCTACTTCAAAATGTTCCTATATATGTTAAGGAGCATATGAAGATAGTTCAATTGTGGGAAAACAAATCTTCCACGGCTGCAGTAATGAGATTGGTTTCAAGAATTCCTGATTTTGATATTCTATTGGCTCTATCCAAAGCAGACTACTTGGGCAGAGGTGGAGTTCATGATTTCACCCCTGTTGAAGAATTTGTAAAGGATAGAACAAAAGAAATGGGAACTAAAAGACCTGAACCATTGGTAACAGGTTGGGATTTAATCTCTATGGGATACAAACCAAGCCCTCTCTTCAGCAAAATATTGGCGTGGGCATTTGACCTCCAATTGGAAGGAAAAACAAAAGAGGATATTATCAAAGAAATCCCTCTCGTTTTCCCTTGCTAAAAATAAGCCTTCACTTAACCACATAGATTCAAGTGGAGGCTTACTCTCTTTAGATGAAAAATTTTTATAAAGCAGTTTACAAAACATATTGTAATGCTTTTATAAATGTGTTATAATATAATTGCAAATCAAATTATTAAGGAGGTTACAAGTTGATGAAAAGTTGTGGAATAGTGGTAAGAGAGAATTACATAATGGTGTCTGCACAAGCACCCTCGGTAGAGGGTAACAATATAAATTGGGCTAATGTGTCGGACGAGTTTAAGACACACTTTATGGCCTCTTGGGAAGAAGCCTACAAAGGGGCAAAAGAATCAGATGATAATCAGTATATGAATGTTCTTTGTGTCCTTGACCGTCTTGGCTATATGATTAATGAAGGTCAAATCCCCAAAGATATGTCTTTCGATGACGGCTATGATAAAGCCCTCTCTGAAATCTTTGATGAATTGCATAATCAGTAACACATAATTCTTAACCCTCTCACTAAAAATGAGAGGGTTAATTAAAGATTAAGTAAGAAGATTCCCTCTTTCAATTCGTTTAGAAGAGGAAATCTTCTTATTTAATTTTAGATGGAAAAGTGTTATAATATTGATAATACACGTTAAAATATACTTAAAGACAACTATCGACTATACAGGAAAAGATTGATAAAAACATAATTATAAATTGACTTATATTATCTTACTCAAGATATATAGGCGATACTATCAAGACAGAAAGAGTAAATGAGGTGAGAAAATGAGAGTTAATCACAACATGACTTCTTTGAATATCTTAAACTTATATTCAAAGAACACCCTTCATTTGCAAAAATCTATGCAAAAATTATCATCAGGATTAAGAATTAATTCTGCTTCTGATGATGTTGCTGGGCTTGCTATCTCTGAAAAAATGAGAAGTCAAATCAGAGGATTACAACAAGGCTCTCGTAATCTTCAAGATGGAATCTCATTAGTTCAGACAGCAGAAGGTGCTTTGAATGAGGTTCATAGTTTGTTGCAAAGGGGTAGGGAATTAGCAGTTCAAGCCTCTAATGGTACTTTATCTGATTCAGATAAACAGGCTATTCAAGAGGAAATGAACCAAATCTTTGAAGAGATTGATAATATCAGTAAAAATACAAACTTCAATGGTATCAATCTTTTCTCTAACAAGAATATGATTCCACTACCACCTACTCCGCCTACGGGAGGCACAGGTGAAACTGGAGGCACGGGAGGTACTGAAAATCCTAATCCTATAAATCCTGAACCTGAAACCCCACCTGTTGATCCAGAAAACCCTCCAATTGAAGAACCGAATACAAAACCACCATTTCCAACTGATCCGACTGAGCAGGTTATTTACACATTAAAACAATCAGCATTGCAACAGAGTGAAAAAATTATTGAGCAATATTACGGATTGAAGGCAGATGGAGTTGATTTGAAAATTGTAATCAATGAAACTGACAACCCAAACTCTCTTGCTTATGTATCTTACTATGTTGATCCTGCTACAGGTAAGGGCTTTAACATTACTCTAAATATCGATAAGGCAGATTTCTTACCTCCTGATCCTGAAAATGGAGGAACTTATCCTATCTATAATGATAGAATTATTCTCCACGAATTAACTCATGCTGTTATGAGTAGAAATATGAACTATTATGCATTGCCTAAGTGGTTTAAAGAAGGTACTGCAGAGTTTATTCATGGGGGAGATGAAAGACTATATGCTGATATTTATTGGAGTGGAAAATCCGCAGTAGTAAATGGTATAGGAAATGGAACTGATAGTAGTTGGGTAAATGATAGTCTTCATTATTCAACTGGTTATGTTGCCGTTAGATACCTTCATCATAGAATTAAAGAGGCAGGTGGAGAAGGTATCAAAGAAATCATGACTTATTTGAAAGAACATCAAGGTTCAACATTAGACCAAGCATTGAGAAATATAGCCCACGGTTCTTATAGTGGAGGTTTATCAGCATTTGTTTCAGATTTTAAAGCAAACGGAGTTAATTTTATTAGCACAATAGATTTAACAAATGCAGACACAGGTGCTATAGGAGGTTTTGATGCTGACGGTTTAGAAATTAAAACACCTGAAAGTGTAGTTCCTTTTGTTGATAATTATACTGACGATCCAATGGAAGGTTTCAATGAAATATGGCCTGAAACATCCTCAATGGTTGAAATCCCAAATATGATTCATGTTGTTGAGGTGTCTTGGGTTCCACCTACAACTATAGGAATGACAGGAGTTTCTCATAATGTAGAAATTACTCCTCAACAATTAAAGACTTTGAGGATACAAGCAGGTGCTAATGCTAACAGTGCAATGGATTTGGAATTTTCCAAAATAGATGCAGAATCTATGAACTTGTCTGATATTAATGTAGTTGACAATCCACAAGACTCTATTTCAAAGTTTGATGCTGCTATTGGTTTCATTTCTTCTGAAAGGGCTAAATTTGGTGCTTATCAGAATAGAATGGAACATGCAATTAGAATTAATGACAATACAGCAGAAAATTTAACAACTGCAGAATCTAAAATTAGAGATGTAGATATGGCAAAAGAAATTGTTGAGTTTACAAAAAGACAAATATTACAACAATCCATGACAAGTTTATTAGCACAAGCAAATCAGCAACCTCAAATGGTTCTTAATCTATTACGTTAGTTTAAAAACCATAAATAAAACGGGTATATTGTCAATTTTGACAATTATTACCCGTTTCTTTTTATCTTATCATATCTATAAGCATTTCTCTTTGTTGTTCAAAAGTTTGAACTCCACCCAATATCTCAAAGGTAACAAAAGTATTGTGATTAAACTTTCTCATAACCCTACTTAAATCGCTTAAATCAATAATTCCATCCTCTATTTTTCTTGCGACAAAGGTATATCTATTCTTTACTACCAAATTAGCAAGATGCACTTCCTTTACATTCTCCATATTGAGTGCCTTTATTACATATAAAAATTCCTCCTTGTCATAATTACAACCAATATAAAGTTGAGGAATATCTATTGTCATAGGATGAATTTTAGAAAACTCAATAATTTCTTTAGGTTGAGAAATCCATATCCTCTGATTACTCCTGTTTTCAACTAAAACAGGTGTTTTTGTGTCTGCTTCTATTTCTTTTACTATTTCAAGAAAAGAGGCAAAATTTATTTTGCTTCTATATGGGGGATGAAGTGTTAAGGCATGAACTACCGCTTCTTGTTTCATAGTATTAATTATCTTTTTATATTCCTCCACCCGTTCTCTTTTAAGAATGTCATTTTCACTAACATTATTTTTACTCCAATCTCCATGGAGGATTACAGGTATCTTAGATTGATATTTACGATACCTGTTTAATGTTTGTTCTGTATCTAATCCGCAAATATCTAACTGCAAAAAATCTGCCACAGGAGATATTTTTTGGATACTCATTTGTCCAAATTTCATATTTATCCCTTCCTTGCCACCACTATTACGCTTCCACGATAAGTTTTGCTCTGAATAACTTCAAAACCTCTCCTTACAAACATATCTCTTAATTCTTCTTCCGTGTAAGGCTTTTGAAAAGTCTTAATTTCATTCTTCCCTATCAAATAGCCGTCCAAATATGGCTCTATATATTTTGCGTTCAAGATACATTTCTCTGTCCTTGCTTCTATAATAACCACTCCGTCCTCTTCCAACAGATTGTATATATTCTGAACCACATTAAAACGGTCTATATCATTCTGTAACACGCATAAAACAAAAGAACATATAATAAGACTAAACTTACTATTTGGAAGGCACTGTGGCGTAAATACGCCCTTATACGGCTTAAATATTTCTTCTCCATATTTCTCTTTTAATCTTCGGAGTTGTTCCTCTGTTTCAAGAATGGATACGGAAAAACCATTCTCCACCAAATATTTTGCATTTCTTAATTTACCTGCACCATAATCAAGAACTTCTCCATCTTTTTTAATAAAATCAGCATTAATAAATTCTTTGACACTCTTTGCGATACCTGAATTAATCGCTGTATTTTCCGAACATATTCTCATACTTTTAACCCCCTTTGTTAAGATGATTATAACATATTTATAAACCAATCTCTATAGAAAAAAGAAGCCTACAATTAAGTAGGCTTCCATATTTGTTACGCATAAGATTCAAGAGGAATAGGCTCTGCTGTGAGAGATGTCAGTAAAGCCAACCTCTCTACGACATGAGAGTGATATTCTTCGGATATGTACTTCAATATTTTGCCAAGGATAATAGCACAGAAGTTGTTGATATTCTTCTCTTCATTACGGAGATTGGATTCAGTTATTTTGAACTTCAATACTCCGTTTTCTTCATAAATAGTTGCTCCTTCTTCAACTGCAGTAACTATTATCTCTCTTGCAACATTATAGGATAAAAATGGAGCGACTTGTTTATTGAAAATTTTGATGAATTCTTCTATACTCATGTCGATTTGAAAATCACGGGGTTCTTTTAACAACCCGTGTTTACGAATTTCCTTATCTAATTCAACAATGTTACAAACCCCTTTCTTTCTTTTGCTATACATAATACAAACCTCCTTTAGATGAATACTTAAAATATACATCTAATCTATTCTATATAAAAATCTTCATTCCTTTATAAAGTCCTTTAAAAATATTGTCAAATATAGTATAATATAAAGAAATGATAATTGTAAACCTATTAACAAAGGATTTGTGATTATTTAGTAGAAAATTATATTGTATATCTTATTAACTTATGAAAAAGAAAGGGGCGTTTTTATGAAACAAAAGAAAGGATTATTTATCACATTAGAAGGGGTAGAGGGATCGGGGAAAACTACTGCCGTGCAAGGCGTTATTGAATATTTTTCCGATAAATATGAAATCTACTCTACCCGTGAACCTGGGGGCAGTCGTATTGCCGAAGATATTCGGAAAATAATCTTAAACCCTGAAAACACGGAAATGGACCCATTTACAGAAGCACTTTTATATGCGGCGGCTCGTAGACAACACCTTAAAGAAAAGGTCATTCCTCAATTGGAAATGGGGAAAATAGTTATCTGCGATAGGTTCTTGGATAGTTCCTTGGCCTATCAAGGATGTGCAAGAAGGATAGGAATTAAGAAAGTATTAGCCATCAACGAATTTGCTGTTGGTAACTGTATGCCTGATTTAACTATCCTGCTTGACTTGGACCCAGAGATAGGTCTTGCAAGGATAAGAGAAAATAAGAGGGAACAGAACCGTTTGGATATGGAACAACTTTCTTTCCATAGAAAGGTTCGTGAAGGATACCTTTATATTGCAGACCTATTCCCTGAAAGGATTGTTGTCATAGATGCTAACAAGCCGAAAGAAGAGTTGCGTCAAAATGTCATTCAGGTGGTAAAAGATTTCCTTGAAAAGAGGAAATAAAAAGAAAAAGAACCCTACTTAATAGGGTTCTTTTTCTATGAACTAAAAAAGTGTTGATATATTATCAACACTTTTTTAGGATTAAACTCATTACCTGTATATGTAATCTTCTTTTTGAAAGGAGTTCATTTTCAAGTAATTACAGTTTAACTACATTTTCTGCTTGAGGACCTTTCGCAGAATCTACAACATCAAATTTTACTTTCTGACCTTCCTCTAAATTCTTGAAACCTTCCTCTTTGATTTCAGAATAATGAACGAATACGTCCTCTCCCTGCTCGGTTGTGATGAAACCGTAGCCCTTCTTGGTGTCAAACCATTTAACTGTGCCTTTCATTAATTTGAACCTCCTTATTTAAAAAACAAAAAACAACAAACTATGAGATTTATCTCATATATATATTGTATCATAGTTGTTGTTAGATATCAAACAAAATTAAAAATATTTTAAAAATTATTTATAAACGAATTGTTTTACAAAATTCTTTATAAAAAAGCAAACAATAATGTGAGATTTATCTCACTCTTATATCTTATCATAAAACATTTACTATAGCAATTAATTTATTCTTTTTTTGAGAGTTTTACAAAAATATTTATTTATACTTATAAAAGCGATTTGAAAAAATTTAATTTTCGTAGTAACATCATGTTTATGAAAAGATTTGCACCAAGGAGAGGGCAACTCCTTGGTGCGTGATAATATAACCTATAAGTACGTTCTAAAAACTCAAATTATCCACTATCGACAACTCTTCGATTATTTTATCTCGTAGAGTGTCACACTTTTTATCCTTTCGGGAGATAATTGAGTCTTTAGTTATAAACGACTTTACAAATCTAATGATAACATGTTTATAAAAGAATGTCAAATGTTTTTGTAAAGGATTTTCAAAATATTTTTGGCTATAAACGATAAAATGGCGTTTTTCAGAACTTTCGCTTTCAAAATAAAGAACATTAGGAGGTGCAAATCGTGATTAAATTGGATAAAAACAAATTTCAATATGTAGAGTTAGTTAAAGATGATTTATCTCATAGAGGCAATTATATAACGGGAAAAGAATTGGGTGAAATTTTCAAATCCAAGGTATATAAAGGTTTTTCCGAATATTGGATGTCTATGTTTAGATATAAAACAAATAATCCGACAGAAAATGACCATTTACTTGGTAATTTCTATATTGAGTGCGATGAAGAAGACTTCAACCTTAATAAAGAAACCATATTATCTGCTGTAAGATATATGCATGATAAATATGATATTCCATATATAGATTTTAATTTTTTCGTAACAAACAGAAGTATATGGTGTGAAGTTCCTTTCAAAATATTTGGCTGTAAAGGAAGTACCTATTTACATCTTATCTATAAAGAAATGGCAAAAGAAATAAATGACTATATTAAGAAAAAAGTTTTTGTTTTTGATATTACTCAAAACAAAAGAATCTACTCCAAGGGGATTGATCTGTCCATTTATAGATGGAATGGATTAATTCACTGCGTAGGCTGTTATTTACCTAAATCAAAGAAAAGAGTATCAAAATTTAAGTATTCCCTATTAGAAGAAGCCCTCACTATGAACGAATTAAGAAACGCTAATTGGGACTTATGTTCTGTGGATATCTCTGTGGAAACTGCGGATAAAGCAAACCAATGGTTTGTCCAAAAGAGAAATGATGTTCTTTTCGGGAATAAAAATAAAAAGCCCGTGCTTTCGCACAAAGGCTTTTTACAAAATGTAGTAAATATATTGGGGGATGCTGAAATAGAAGTTGGCTATAGAAATAATTCTGTTGTGAGTTATGCCCTTGCCTTAAAAGGCTTAAATTATAAAAAAGAAGAAGCCTACACAACCATTGTCGAATGGTTGAAGCACAATGGTCATGAGGCTTACTCACAATCAAGGGAAGTTCTTAAGACAATCAACTCAATCTACAAGGGAAAATATAACTTTTCCTTAAACAGAGCAAAAGAACTTCTCCCTACAATAGATTTTACACTAATATCACAAAAAAGTAAAGATACTTTTATTATTCCACGGCTTTTTATTCAAAAAATGAACGAAAATAGAGTTAATTATAAAGCAAGAAAAATGTTAATAGAAATAGTCTATTATAAACAAATTTTCAATCAAGATTATATCTACAACCTTAAGGGAGAAAAACACAAGAATGTCGTTCTCTCTTATTTTGATAAACTGCAAGAGATAGGATTAATCACATACGAACAAATTCAGGATAAAATCCATAGTAAGTTAGTAGAACATAGTAAAGAAGTTTATTCCAACTATGTTATTATCCCTGTATCCTTTATAAAGAGTAAGAAATTCAAAAAGATGGGGGTTGAAATCAAATTATTGTTGGAGATTTTAAGAGCAAGTATTAGAAAAGAAAATGGCTTATATTTTTTGAATATGAAATTTGAAACTATAATGAAGAACTTACATTGCACAAAAGAAACTCTTCAAAAATGTTTCAATAAATTAATGAAATTAAAGATGTTTTTTAACAACATTTTGTCATTTAACCCTAAAAGCATAGTTAAATATCTTGCAAATATTGCAAGTAGGATAAAGAAAGTTTCTTTTATAGAGAAGTTAAGAAACGAAATAGATGTAATTAAAAAAGAAGTTATTAATCATGTACTCTCGCTATACAATGCAGAGGTTCCTATTCTCAATAATAAAGTGATATATAGTTTACTTTTAGAATAGGTTAAAAACCTTGTATTAACTATGCTTTTAGGCTTTTGATTTAAAAACTTTTTTGGAATTATCATAAAAACAATTCTACAAATTCATAAAGGTATTTTAAGAGATACTTAATAAGAATATAATCCATAATTTGGATGAAATTTTTAGTATCTCTATTTGGCATGTAAAAAAACAGGGTGTTTTTGGACAATCTTGTTATATATGTATTTTTATTTTTCTGTTTTAAGTTTTACGATTAACTCATTGAACTCGCTATCTGTTAATGTCATACTCTCTGTTTTTTCTTTATCGCAGAATTGGCATTTACAAATAACAGTAACCCATTTTCTTTTAATATTATCTCTATAACCTGCCACACCAAAACAATGCTCAATTTTGCGAGGTTCATAAATATGTTTATGATTAGACTTTTTCACACTTTTAACTTTCTTTTTCCGATATTTTGGGATTTCATAATCATAATAATCTTCATAAAAACTCATACTATCCCTCCTTAGATAAATCTGACATTTCCAAATTCCTTTTGTAATATTTCTTTTTCATTATACAAGAAAAATCCTTTAATTGACGAATCTTTCTTGGCAGATATATCTATTATCTTTTTAACAATCATTAGTTCTTTTTCTTTATCGGATAAATAACAATTACTATTCTCCCATAAATCAAAAATGATACTTGTAGGAAGTTCTCCCTTTTTAATCTTTTTTGTATATGGAATACCTGTTTTCTTTAAATAAACTTCAACTATTTGTTGCCCTCTTTTATCAAAAACTTCTTCATTATTAAAAAATTTTTTAATATAATTTGGGTTACAAAAAGGACCTTCTATTAAGACATCATTAACAAGCACACCATCTTTAATAATCATTCCTTCTTCATTAAGAATTTTAATGGGTTCACTTTCTCCACCGATAATCCCTTTAATAACTGTAGTTATATTGCTTTCGCATTTTATTCCACTTTTTAATTTTAATTGACTTATTTTATTCCCGTTTTTAGTAATGCGACTATGAATAAAATCTTCTTCGCTTACAAGAAGATTTAATCTTGCTTTGTTCGTCTTTTTATAACATAATAAATATTCATTTAAACTTATGATATTTTCTTCTGTTATAGATATTCTTGAAGGATGATTTATTACACAGAAATTGGCTACAAAATTTTCTTCTCCAATTCTATTATCGCAAATTATTTTGATGTCTGAATTAAAAATATCATCAGTTCTTATAAATAAAAAGCCCGTATTTTTTAATACTTCAATATTATTATCAATTATTTTATAAAAATTCAATAGTATTTGCTCTTTATTTTTAAAAACTCGATTTTCTGTAATATTTTTGAAATCTATATAAAAAATATCTATTTTATTAATAGCCTCCTTCATAATTCATCCCTCCTTTCTAAAATTATTCGTTATAATAGATGATTTTCCTTCGTAATTATGTTATAATATCTTTATATTCATATATCAACACATTGACAGGAGGTTTAATGGATGTCAAAAGAAGAAATGGTATGGGTTGTACCAAGAAAACTATGGGATGAATTCATTCATTTTGAGGGGTTTAGAAAGGATGCGAATGGAGAAATTTATCGTTTTCTTCTCCAAAACGGTCAGTTTAAGCCCCGCAAAGAAATGGAAAAGGATTTTAATTGGAAGCAAGTTATTCCTCAAGGCTTGTTAAGATACCAAGATAAGGTATATGTTAATGAGCGTTTGCCCAAGCAAAGCGAAACCAGACTTATCTACTCTTATTCATTAGGGGTAGGAGGTCATTTAAATCCTGAAGATGATTTAATCCCTCATATGGACTTAATTCAATTAGGCTTACATAGGGAAATGGCAGAAGAAGTGAAAATCCCTGTTCCATTTTCTCCACGATATATTGGTCTTGTTAATGATGAAAAAGAAGAGGTAAGCCGTGTGCATGTGGGAGTATGGTTTGAAGTTCAGGTGTTATCTATGGATGTCGCTGTAAGAGAAACTGATAAAATTAGGGGCTTTTGGTCAGATATAGATAACCTTAAAATTTTAGCCTCCAGATTTGAGAGTTGGGCAAGAATTGTTTATAAGGAATACCTTGCAAAGAACAAGGGATAGCAAGATGACATAAAAATCCCAACGAAAAACATCATGCAGCGGTTCGAGACCCGATCCAAATTGCATGATGTTTTTTTATGTAAAAACTCCACTCAACCTTTAAGGTTAAAGTGGAGTTTAATATTTTAATTTTCAATTTCCCAAGTTGCACCTAAAACAGTTCCGTGGTGTCCGTATGAAGATTTATCGTGAATAATATTTCCTTCTCCTTCATCAAATTTCCAATACCCTATTAAATTTGGATGGGAAGAGTTAGGATTTTCAGAATAAGGAACAGCATCATTCCAAAGTTGTAAACTCTCTATAATTATATTGGCTTCTTCAACTAAATCGCTGCTTCTTCCTATATACAAACCATTTAAACCATCAGGAAGGTTATCTTCTCCTTCTACTACTTTACTATTTTCAAGAACATTGTCTACATACAGTTTAAATTCTTCTCCGTCATATTCTATTCTTATATCATGGGTTTCTCCTATTCCGAATTCAGTTTCGGAAGTTAAAACCTGATAATATCTTCCTAAATGAGCGAAAACTTCAATTTTATTATCTCCATGCAATTCTCCTCCTGAACGAAGGCTAATTGAAAAGCCATAAGGTATGTCATAGATTTCTTCGTTGGTTACATAACCAAGGGTTATAATTCTCTGACGGTATTCACTATCTCCTAATCTTTTTACCCTTACATTCGCCGTGAAGCCTCCCCCACTTAACCTTGCGGTTTGAAGTAGGGGCTTCTTGCTTCATTCACCGTGCCTGAAAACAGGTCTTATACGATGTTCACAAGCGTAACTTCGGGGGCTTCCCTCCCTACAATTCATCTCCCTCTTTCACTTCGTTTAGAGGAGGGAGTATTCTTGCTTAATATTAGATAAAAAATTAAAAAATTTTTCTTCAAAAATACTTGACAATATATTGAGTATAATATATAATAATCTTCACAAACAAAATGATACGGTTGAAACTTGAAGTGAATTCTGATTATTCAGTTACCTATATAACATACAGGTACAAAAATCAGAAATTCAAATAAGAATTTTGAGGATTTAATTCTTTTTTACTTCAAGTAAATTATTTTTTAAGATTTTTTACATTTAGATTTTTTAAAAAATTTTTTATTTATCATCACTTCTACATTCAACCGTTTTAAATGGAATAATCCCAAAGAAAACTTTATGCGAATCCTGATTATCCTTAATAATTAATTCTGTGATGATACAGGATATACTTAAAAACAAGTAAATTTGTTTTTTGAACAAATATTCTTATGTTCGGCGTTCCTGCCGAATCCAAATGATTATTCGCATATATTATTCTTTTGGATTATTTTTTAATTTTACCTCTTGACTTTTGTTTTTCGATTTGGTAAAATGTTCATGGTTGAAAACTTAAAGCGATTTCCGATCATTTGTTAATAGATTTAAAAATTCTTAAGCAAATGAGAAGAAAAAGGTTTGCAAAAAACTTTTATATGTTTTAATCGCTTTTGCCCTTCAACCGAAAACCTTGAAAATTTCATACGATAAAAAACACTTATTGTGAATCCTGATAATTTTTAATAATTATCTATTTTTAATGATATGTGAATGGGAAGAAAGTGTTTTTAGGTAAGTGTTTACCTTACAACATGTATTTTTTCACAATTACAGTTTTTTATCGGTTATGAAAGCCAACAAGAAAACTTTATGCGAATTCTGATCTTTATTAACTTTTAAATTCTAAAAGAGATTGGGTATTTATTCGCATATACTGTTCTTGTGGTTATAAATGACTGTTAAAAGGCTGTAACTTATGTTGCAGCCTTTTTGTTTTTGAATACGAACTTTAAAAGGAGGAGTATGTTATGAAAAATAGGCAAGGTGTTTTGTATCTCGTTCCGAAGAGTTCCTATTACGACTCTGAAAAGGATATGGTGGCAGAGGGTAAGAGACTTCACGACTCTATGTTCAACGAAGACAGAGAGTTGTATACCTATATGCTATACTTCAAGGATGCAACCTATTACAGCAAGAGTTTGATTATCAACAACCTGCTTTCAAATTCTCTACACAAGGAAGAGAATGCTGTGCTGTTGAAGCGTGATCCTGAACTCTTGCAGGTTGAGGATGCTCTCATTATGAACGCTCTGTTTAATGAGAACATTACTCATGCTCTGAAGATGCTGCTTTCTTTGAAGGATAACAGACTTAACAACAGCAGAACCTCTCGTATTATCCTTCAGTTCATTTTTGACAGGGGTAATACAGATACAATCGCAATCAAATATCGTAACAAGTTGAAGCAGTTGCTTATCCATGCTTTGGGTTTGAGAACTGTCAATGAGATTCTCGAAAGAACTCCTAATGGAGTAAAGAAGTTTGAGAAGAACATTGCCGTTTACAACAACCCTTATGCTATGGAAGTCTTCGACTTCGTGTTTGGTTGCGAAAGAGAGTTCAAAAGCCCTAAACTTCAGGAATACATGAAGATGAAGAAGGCTTTTGAAACTAACTCTGTCAACTTCAGAGAGCCTACTGAACTTCCTATTGAAGTTCTTATCGGCTTTAACAACTTCTACAAGAGGGGTTACAGCCTGACTACATTGGTTGCTATGGGCAACATGTCTGCAAAACAGAAAATCCAAATGCAGAATACTGTAAAGCGTCATAGCAACGACAAGATGGAGATTAAGGTCAACCTCAATGATTACTCCATTATGGAACTATACAAGTATATGTATAGTAAGAAGGACATCACCCCCGATGAAATCGAGGAATGTACTTCTATCATTAAGGCAAAAGCCAATGAACTCCATAAACGCATTGAGGATAACTTCATTGTTGACCTCAACAACACTGCGTTAATCATAGATGTCTCCGACTCCAACAAAGGCTCTGCACAAACCAAACTTCATCCTTTCTTCAAGAACATGACATTAGGTAGTGTTCTGAAAGGAGATAAGGACATTGCTGTTACCTACGTAGGCGGAGTAATGGAGAATGGTTTGTTCCAACCTTCAGGACATACCGACCTAAGTAGTGCTTTGCTGAAGGTTGCAAAGGAAGGATATAAGAATGTTATTATCCTTTCTGATGGGTTTGAAAATGTGAATAACTTCGATAAGACTTACAAGCAACTCAAGAAGATTGGGTATGACTTGAATGTTATTCACTTCAACCCTGTGTTCTCACCAAAGAATTTCTCTTTCAAAGAAATCAGTCCTGAAGTAGTGGCAATTCCTTTTGCCTCTGAAAAGGATATTGAGAACCTGATGCTTTTCTACCTTCTCAATGTGGATGGAGAAAAGTTCAAGAAGGTTATGAGAGAGAAAATCGAAAGTGAGTTGTTGGCGTAAGCACTTCCCTCCCCAATTACAAGGGGAGGGGACAAATTTGAAAAGGAGGAGTATGTTATGAAATTCAAGAACTTGTTAGAAGGATTAAAGTTTGGTGTAAAGCAGCAATCAGGCATTATGTCTGTTATTCCTCTGTTGGGGGATGACGTTACTGATAAATTGGCTTCCTTTGAAGACATTAAATTCAGAGGAACTTCGGGTTATGGAACTATGGTTTTCCATAATAACTCCGATAAGCCTTTCATCATCCCGACAGGTTATTCCATCATAACCAAGCAACTTGCACAAGACCATGCCTTGACTTTTGCAAGTCTGTTGAGGCCTCAAATGACTCAAAGTTATAACAACGCTTGTTGTATTCAGCAGACACAGGGCGGTTATATCAATGGAAACTCTCTGAAAGAGGAGTTCTCCATTCTGCCTCTGTTCGTGCGTAAACAGCACTTCCATGAATACATCAAGCCGAATCAGAAGGGCAACAATGAGTATTTGAGTTTCAACAGAGACGACTTCTCAAGGCTGTGGCCTATTATCTCTGAATTTCAGTCTAAACTGATTCAGAGAAGCGAAGGCAACATTGTGCTGTTTTTTAATAAATTCGTTGACCAACTGAACAAGTTCAATGCTGAATTTGAAGTTGTTCCAGGTCAAAGAGGGGCTATTATCCTTCTCAACGATAAGATTGTTGGGATTGAAGTAGCACCTACTCAAGAGTATTGGAAAACAGTATGGAACAGCCTTATCCGTGATTGCTACGGTGCAGAGGTTGTAAGGAGAACCATGCTGAACTTGGTGAAGGAGTTCGAGAAATCTCAAGAAACAGAACTCAACTTGGACGACTGCCTCACTATTGATGATATCGAAAAGGCGTTAGAACGCCATAACGAAGACGCAGTAGAGAAGGCAGAAGACCTTGTGGAAGAGATTCTGAAAAATGAGATTGAAACCCTCTCTGACAACGACCCTCTTGTTCGTCAGAACTCCTATGAGGACTTTCACTATACCTTGCTTAAGGTAAAAGGTCAGCCAATCTATGGTGAGGTATATACAGAAGATGATGCTGTAGTTTATGCCTCCATTTTGGCTTAACCCATACTCGTTTAATTAGGTCTGAATGAATAATTCAGACCTTTATTTTTTCTTCAAAATGTGTTATAATATATTAACAAGTAGGTTAGGAGGGACTTGATAAATGATTTATAAAGAAGAAAAAAGAGATTTGTTTTCTGTAGATACAAAAGCCTATGTATTGGCTCATTGTATTTCAGCAGATGTAACTGCTACAAAGGCAATGGGAGCAGGAATTGCCAAGATTTTCAGACGCAAATACAAAAACATGGCAGGAACGATTTCTCCTTATTTAAGAGTGGGCAAATCTGTTCGCTATGAAGAAGATGGAGATGTCATTTACAACATGGTATCCAAGCCAAAGGTTTATCAAAAAATTGGTTTAGGCATTAGCAAACGGGATTACTATTCTAATCTCAAAAATTGTTTGCTTGATATTAAAAAGCAAATGATTGAACATAATGAAACCAAGATTGCTATGCCTAAAATTGCTTGTGGTTTGGATTTGGGCAAATGGGAGGAAGTAAGAGAAATTATCAAAGAGGTATTTGCAGATACCGACTTTGAAGTTCTTATTTGCTACCTGTAATAAATAGGGCGTATTCTTTACGCTCTTTTTCTTTTTACCTACGAAAATTAAGAATAATCAATTAGTTGATAAAAATTAAGAAGTGCTTTAAAGATACACTTTTCAAGTTGCAAAAAATTAAATAATATGAGATTATATAAGCATAATCTAAATATTAGAGAGGTGATAATTTTGAGAAAGTTTTGGATGATTTTAACCTTATTATTTGCTTTAATAATGGTTACAAATATAAATGTTATGGCAGAAGAAAGAGAAAAGATAGATGTTTATTACTTTGGAACAAATAGTTGCAGTAGTTGTATGAAGGTTAAAAACCACTTGGATGACTTCTCAAAAACCAATAGGTTTAAGTTTAAAAATGAACATTTTTCAGGCTTTGAAATTCATTTTTATGAAGTAAGTACCACGGAAGGATATAATGTTCATTTAAGTTATGCTACATATTTTAATCTTTCAGATGAAGTTAAAACGAAAGTTCCTGCAATTTTTATTGGAGATACCTATTTAATTGGAGAGGAAGATATAATTAAGAATTTTGAAAAAGTAATGTTGGATTATTTTTATTCTCCTGAAAAATATACAAAACATGAAGTTCCAATTTTATCAGATAAAGAAGTAGGAGAAAAAGAGGAAGAACGCTTTAATAATTTCACATTGTTCGGAGTCTTTACAGCAGGGTTTTTAGATGGATTTAATCCTTGTGCTGTTGCTATGCTCTTGTTCTTTATTTCATTATTAACTTCACTCAATAAAAAGAACAAAGAAATACTTATTGTAGGAATAAGTTACATTTTGGGAACTTTCGTATGTTATTTTCTCATTGGATTAGGGCTGTTTAGATTTTCTTATATATTTTCTAATGCAAAAACAGTTCTTGTTATAATGTATTCTATAACAATTTATTTAAGTTTACTTGTTGCTATTCAAAATTTCAGAGAATTTTTAAGTATAAAAAGAGGCGACTACTCAAATGTAAAATTACAGTTACCTAAAAAAATAAAGCATACAATTCACAATTACATTCGTAGTAAAACATTAAGTAAAACTTTATATATTACGGCTTTTGGTATAGGAATGGTTGTTTCTGTATTAGAGTTCGCTTGCACAGGGCAAGTTTATCTTCCTACTATAATGTATATTTTGAGTTCAGGTAGTTCATTTGTTACTGCCTTTGGTTATCTTTTTGCTTATAATATAGCCTTCATTATTCCTTTAACTGCAATTTGCCTTATTGTTTATTCAGGAAAAGAAGCAATGGATGTTTCACAAAAATTTGTAAGTAAAATACACTATGTTAAATTAGCAACCTCTATTTTCTTTTTCGCAATTGCAGCATTAATTGCTTATCAATTCTTTGTAATTTTATAAATGGATGAAAAGTATTATAAATTGTGGTATAATTGTCAAAGGAGGTTGAGTATATGCCCAAAATAACAAAAATAGAACAACAAAAGAAGAATAAAGATAGAGTATCTGTATATATAGATGATGAATTTGCCTTTGGTATTCATAAAGATATTATCATAGATTTTAATATAGCCGTTGGAAAAGAAATAGAAGATACTTATATTCAAGATATTCTCAAAAGAGAAGAACAGAAAAAGGCAAATGATTATGCTTTAAACCTTCTGTCGTTTTCGCCAAGAAGTGAAAGAGAAATTTGCGACAGATTGAGAAGCAAAGGTTATGAAGATGAAATTATAAATAACACATTAGAAATGCTACGAAAATATAATTTCATTAACGATACTGAATATGCCAAAATGTTTACAAAAGATAAAATGAATTTCAGCAAAGATGGCTCTTATAAAATCAAACAAAAACTATATATGAAAGGAATTGATAAAGATATTATTGATAGCGTAGTTGATGAATTAGTAGATGAAGATGAAGAATATGAAAGAGCATTGTCAATTGCTGAAAAGAAATATCTGTCTTATGGTAATATAGAAGCCTATAAGAAATTTAAAAAACTTAACGATTTCTTATTAAGAAAAGGCTTTGATTATGACATTATTTCAAGAGTTATAACTACGATTAAGAATAAAGACCATTCAAGTAATTTTGAAGAATAATTTTAAAAGGAGGAGTTTTTAATGGGAGATCCTGCTTTTAATGGAACAATCAAAGAAGGATTTGAAAGAAGATATACTATTCTCAATGAGCGTGATTATCAAAAATATGTTCATGAAAAATTAAAAGAAAAATTTGAACTTATTTTCGGAGAAGTTTTAGATACAATTGAACAAGGTCGTGTAAAAGATGGTAAGCATCCATTTAACAACTATGTTGTTATTAATTTAGATGAACCATATATAGATGAAATCGTAGAAATTATGAAACGCCACGGTCATTGGGGCTAAACTATTATAGGGAGGGTGTAGTATTCGTGGGTATCTTTACTTTTTTAGATAAAAACCAACAAGTTATAGAACAAAAGTCTGTATTGAAATTAAATTATAAAGAAGATTTAATTATTCAATACAGCATAAAAATGTTCCAAGATGATGACCCTTGTATCATTCATAGAACATACGCTATCAACAAACTTGGTTTTGATTTAATAGATGAAATTGAAAAAAGATATAAGGAGGAAGTTATTTTTACTGTTGCAGAACTTCCTGATTTCATTAAAGACAAAATAAATTTACCAGAAGGAACAGAATATATTAAGATTTCTTAAAGGATGATGTCTTATGAAAAAAGCAACGAAGATATTCTTTATATCTAAATTAGTCATCTTGTTTTGGTTTGTTATTTCATTTTTCATTGACATACCTAAAGTTGAATTTAGTTATTTGGGTGAGGAGGGATTATTAAATCCCTTCACCTTTTATGATAGCGAACATTTTTTATGGATTGCAAAACACGGATATACTAATAACCATCTATACGCCTTCTTTCCATTGTATCCATTTTTAATTCGATTGCTTGGATACATAGGCTTATCTTATCCTTTAGCAGGAGTATTAATAAGTTGGATATGTTCTTGGGGCGTATCAATTCTTCTATATAAAATGCTTCCTGAAGAAAAGAAAACTTTGGGCGTATGGTTATGGTGTTTAAGTCCTATCGCTATCTATTCAATCTCTGTATATACAGAATCTTTATTCGTCCTTTTATCCTTATTCGCATGGAAACTTTATAAGGATGAAAAATATATTCTCGCAGGGATATTTGCAGGGTTAAGTGCTTTAACAAGAAATATCGGCATTGTATTCGTAGGAATGATAATTTTGGATGAATTGAGAAAAAAGAAGAGGTTAAAAGAAATATTGCATTTTTCTATACCTTCTATATCAATTGGTTCAATTTATCCTTTGTATCTATGGATTACAACAGGGGATATATTCAAATTCGCAACTGCACAATCTGAATGGGGTAGGTCTTCTTTTACACCTTGGTCAGCAATAATAAGAGATATTAAATTCCTGTTCAGTGGTTCAGGGCAAGAAATAGCCATTGTATTAAATATTGTGGTTTTAATATTTGCATTATATCTTGTATTTAAGAATATAAAAAAAGAACCTATTTTATCAGTATTCATACTATTAGGTTCTATCTTGCCATTATTCGCACCCGCTACTATGGGTAACTTACCAAGTACGACAAGTTTATTTAGATACATCTTTGGAATGTTCCCAATTTATTTCTTTATTTTGAATATGAATATAAACGAAAAGAATAAAAAATATTTTTATACGATGTATCTTTTCACTATGGGTATAGTAACAACATTGGTTTTCTTAAAAAGATTTGTAGGGTGAAGCCTCCCCCACTTAACCTTGCGGTTTGAAGTGGGGGCTTCTTGCTTCATCCACCGTGCCTGAAAACAGGTCTTATCCGATGTCCACAAGCGTAACTTCGGGGGCTTCCCTCCCTACAATTCATCCCCCTCCTTCACTTCATTTAGAGGAGGGAGTATTCTTGCTTAATATTAGATAAACAACTTGAATATTTATCTTTATAAGGATAATCTTCTTCTAATTTATCCATCATATGCAGAAAAATTTTCTTGTATATTATAACATATTTCATATTTAAAGAGTAGTCAAAATCTAAAAAATGTTATATAATTGTGTATATAATTCACAAAGGGGGTTTAACGATGAAAAACTTTTTTATTGCTCTATTAGTATTCGCATTAATAGTGGCAGGTGGAATATTCGGCTGTAAATTATATCTTGATTCGCTCTCTTATACAATGAATGAAGAAACTGTTATCATTGAAATTCCAAAAGGTTATAGTTTTAGCAAAATAGTAGACCTTTTGGAAGAAAATCAAATTATCAAAAATTCTACTTACTTTAAGATTATAGCAATGAAAAATAATCAGGCAAGTGATTTAAAAGCAGGGAGATATCAAATTTCACCAAAGGAATCTATTGATGAATTACTAACAAAACTTGCAGAAGGGAAAGAAATCAAAAGACCTACTGTTAGTGTTACAATTCCTGAAGGATATACTATTAAACAAATAGCAAAGAAATTGCAAGAATATAATGTAATAACAAATGAAGAGGAATTTATTGAAAAGGCTTTCAATTGGGAAAGTGAAAGATGGTTCTTAAAAGATGCAAATAATAATTTAGAAGGTTATTTATATCCTGATACATATAATTTCTTTGTTGAGTCTACACCTGAAGAAGTTATTGAAAGAATGTTAAATAGGTTGGACGAAAAAATTCAGCCTTATCAAGATGAATTAACAAACCATAAATTAAATATTCATGAAATAATGACTATTGCTTCTCTTATTGAAAAAGAAGCAAGACATGACGAAGATAGACCTAAAATTTCAAGCGTTATTTATAACAGACTTAATAAGGATATGATTCTTCAAATAGATGCTTCTATTTTGTATGCTACGGGACATAAAGAAGAAATCCTTAAAACAGACTTGCAAATAGATTCTCCTTATAATCTTTATAAATATAAAGGATTGCCTCCTACACCAATTGCTTCACCTGGCATTAAATCCATTGAAGCGGCACTTTTCCCAGATACAACGGATTATTTATATTATGTCGCAGATAGAAAAACAGGCTATCACCATTTCTCAAAAACTTATGAAGAACATAAAGCAAACACCAATAAATATTGGGAAGTTGATTAATAAGAAAGCCCCTTATCGGGGCTTTTATTTTATATAAAAAAAGGGTTTAAAAAATTTGCAATCTTGGGCAGATGATATATAATTAATATTGATGGTTAATAACGATTCATAATCGTTAATTATAAGATAATTGTAAATAATTGACTTAAATATATCAAAAGGAGGAGATGTATTGTGAAAGTTGTAGGTATTGATATTGGTTATGGTTTCTTAAAAATTCACGATGGAGAAAAATTTTTAGTCGTTCCATCTGTTATCGGAAATGCAGTAGATTTGACTTTTGAAATTAAAAATCAGGGGATTGATTTAAGCAACATTGAAGTTGAATATGAAGATGAAAAATATTTCGTTGGCGATTTAGCAATCCTTCAGTCAGAGCATCCTTATCGCTCATTAAGCACTGACAGAACCACTGATATTGTTGTTAAGATTATGTTCTTAACAGGTTTGGCTTTGCTTTCTGAACATCCAATTGAATCTTTCTCTGTTGTAACAGGATTGCCTGTAAAGGATTATCTACTTTACAAAGATACTTATGTTCAGAACTTTACAGGAACACATACTATCCACCTAAATGGTCAGAAGAAGGTTCTCAATGTTAATAAAGTAATTGTTGTTCCACAGCCTTACGGAACATATTGCGATGGATTGTTTAAAGCAGATGGTTCTGTTGATGAAGACTTCGCTGAAAATCATGTTGGTATCATTGATATTGGTTACAAAACAAGCGACTTTATTCAAGTAAAAGAATATAATTATCTTGAAAGATTTTCTTCTACAAGTGCAAATGGTATTTCAAGTATCTATAAAGACATCGCAAACTATTTAGCCACAAATCACTCTATTTATAAAGAGGATTATGAATTGGAGAATGTTATTCATGATGGTTTTTTACGCACAAGATCGGGTAAAATTGATATTTCAGACGCACTCTCCAAGGCTAAAAGAACTCTTGCAAAGAAAATTGCCAATGAGATTAAATCTCTATGGTCTAACCTCCCTGAAATCAGTTTGATTATTGTTACTGGTGGTGGAGGCTCTCTCCTTTACCCTGAATTAATCGAATTCTTAGTTGAAGATATGGTTTTAGCATCTGATCCTCAAACTGCAAATGTAAGAGGTTACAGAAATTGGGGGGTTTATTTGGAGAGTGATGAATAATGACAGACAAAAGCAGAAACAAAAATTATACATTTAGTGTTGATCAAACTGACCCCAAATATAGCAAATTAATTAATTTCCTTGACAATATGGAAAAAGGGGCAAGGTCATTTGTTATACGACAAATTTTAAATTCCTATGTTAATAGTCAAACAGGAGAGGGGGTTTTCAATTTATTGGGAGGTAGCGTAAATATATCAGAGAACAACACAGAAGAGGTAAAAGAAAAAAATGAAAACAGTAAACCACAAGAAACTACAAATAATGTAAATACCACAAAAAAATCTCATCCTCCTGAACTCAAAAACTTAAAAAGTAAGTTCAGTTAAAATAAGAAAGAGGGTTAAAACCTCTTTCTTATTGCCAATAAGTTTTTTGGAGAATTATATAGTGTTAATAAAGGAGGTAGACATATAGAATGAAAAGTCTGTTCAGGCTACATAAATTGTTTTTTGCATTGCGTTTTATCACTATCCTAATTGCAGGTATTTTTAATATGTATGGTATTTACTTAATGGCACAATCTCATCCTAAATGGTCAATGTATGTCAAAATTTCAATCGCTGTGTTATTTGTAGTTGTATTGTTCTCTTTCTTTGCAGATTTATTTAAGAAGAAAATCTTTAATAAGGCTACAAAAATCTTCTTAAAAGAAGTTGGACTTGAAGATGCAGAAATTATTAAGAAAACAGAAGACAGACAACTATTGAAAAAAGATGGCAACTATTATACATTAGAATATGGTATTAATAAAAATGATGTTGCTTTCATTTTAAACCCTGCTTATGTAAGTTGGGAAGGCTATGTTGTTTTAGAAGATGAAACAGTAGATAAGCGTTCTCTCAATTTCATGTTGGGTTGGGAATTACCTGATTGGGATAAAGACAATACAAAGACTAATGAAGAAAATAAAGAAAAAGAAGATTTTAATAAGGATGAAGAACAAAATAGCGTTGAAGAATAATCTACGCATAATAAAAAACCTTCAAAAATTTGAAGGTTTTTTATTTTCGTCTTTTTTGTTTTTTCTTATTACGGAAAAGTTTTTTACAATTTGAATATATAACATCTGTAATTGTATGGGATAAAGCACCAACAGTTAAACCTACAAAAATTAATAAAGCAACATAAATATTTTCTATAAGTGTTGTTTTAGAATGTTGAATAATGGTTTCAATATTTACAATTTCTTTTTGGAAAAAGAAATTAGAAATAAAATTCCCTAAAATTAAAAAGCCAAAAATTATTGTAGCCAAATATAAAACTCTGACTATTGTTCCTATAATAGCACTATGAGTGAATTTAGAACGATGACTAAATATTTTTCGATAAGGTATCCATATAAAACTTAAAATACCCCATCGATTACTTTGTTTACTTTTTATATCTAAATCTCCACTAAACATTAAAGCAGAGAATAAATAAGATGCAGATACAATACCTGTTTGTTTTATATCTCCTGTAAGAAGATAACTACCCCCTGCAATTACAGGGAGTAGTGTAAAAGAAATTTTATCATGAACCTTCCCAGAAGGCATTTTTTAATCCCCCTTATATGTATTATAACTGTAAATCTTCTTCTAAAACAAGACTGATTACTTCTTCAGTTATCATTTTAAAATCGTCTTGTTTTACGCTTAAAGTGTTTAGTTTTACAATATTTTCTTTGTTCCTTCCGTGAACACATTTGTAATAAGAACCTTTGTATTGAAAGATGGTAATAGCCTCTCGAATAGGATATTCAAGTTGAAAGAACTCAAGGTTATAATCCCTCAAATTCTCTTCTCCTATTCCACCACTCACATATTCATCTTCTTCAATACAATATATTCCACCACCAAGAAAACCATTCTCTCTCGCAATGATTTCTCCCGTAATTATTTTATTCGGGTCATATTCATTGTCGTAGTAAGCAAATACGTTATTATTACTGAAATACCTAATTACACAAATACATTCGGTAGGAATTTCAAATTCCTCATAAAAATCTGCGAAAGTATTCTCATTAGGGAAAATAAGAAAACTACTATCTTCACCTTTCCCTATTTTAATATTCTTCTTTCTTAAATAAGGAAAGAATTCTTTTTTTATATATATTTGATTTTCTTTTTCATAGAAAAGTTCTTTCTTCATAAAATCACCTCAAATATTCTTATAGATATTATATCATATTCACTTTAAAATTTGAAGAGATATTTTGCGAATATTGAAGGAGACTGTTAAGAATGTTATAATAAGTATATGCATATCTTATTATATCTTATGAAAGGAGAGTTTTACTGATGAAAGCAAACGGAAGGATTGAAGTTATTACAGGCTCGATGTTTTCGGGCAAAACCACTGAATGGGCAAGAAGGTTGGAAAGAGAAAAGATAGCCAAGAGAAAGGTTATCCATTTCAAACCTGAATTTGAGAATCGTTACGGTGAAAAAATTATTTCAGATAGAAACAAAAAAACCGTAATTGAGGCTAACCTGCTTCCTGTCAATGGAACGGCTGAAGACATTGAAAAAATTCTTGCTATGGCAGAGAATTACGATGTAATCGGCATTGATGAAGTTATGTTTTTAGGTCCTTGGATCATTGAACTTTGCGAAAAGTTAAGAAGAAAGGGCAAAAGAGTCGTAGTCAATGGATTGGATATGACTTATGAAGGTAAGCCCTTCGGTTGTATAGGCACTTTAATGGCAATCGCTGATGATGTCACAAAACTTCATGCTGTATGTATGCAGTGTGGAGAAGATGCTCTATATAATCAAAGACTTATAAATGGAGAACCTGCTCCTTTGGGTGATTTGGTTGAACTTGGCGACAATGTGGAAAATACCAAGAAAATCAGTTATGAGGCAAGATGTATTAATTGCTTTGTTCCACCCGAAGAAGTAAGTAGGAGAAAATTCATATAAAGGAGGTTTTTCGTTTGAGAATAGTAGAGAAATTAGGTCAAGCAGGAGGTCCTAAAAACAGAGAGAGGAAAAAGAAAGAATGGGATGAAAAATACGGAGAAGGCAATTGGGAGGTAGTTTATTTCTATAAAGATAAGATATATACAAGAGACGAAGCGTTAAAGCAGTTTTACAACGAGTCTTATTATATCTATTTTAAAACCCACCCCAATACCACTATGAGGTTGTGTCTTTTAGCAGGGGAATTATATAACCCTCACGCAGAAAACACTGGTGGCGTAGATTTGCAAGTTCCCGCTGTCCTTGAGGCTTTGGATAGATTGGGAAGAAAACTTACAGGTAAAGAAAGAATCGCCATCGGAACTTGGGGTTCTAAATTTGGGAAGAAATATCCTCCTATAAGCCATGAATTAAGCCCATTCAAAATCCCTCTTTGGTGTGAACCAAGTATCAGTGTCGAAGAATTTTGGCAAGATTACAAATATCTTGCTGTAAAAGATTAAACAAGAAAACCCTACTCAAATTAAGAGTAGGGTTTTTCTTATTGGATATTTAGGATTTCATAAAAAACTTTATATAAAACCTTATGATCTGCAGACGAGATCTCAAGATAAGAGTCCCATGTAATTACATATTTTCAATCTCTATAAGGTTATTGCCTTATTCATTATCATTCTTTATTAAACGAATTATTTTTAAAAGATAAACACAAGCAATAACATTATAAATCACTACATAGAAAGGAATAGAAATACCGAACAAATTAGATAGACTACCAATTAAAGAAGGTAAAGTCATAACATGTATAGATATTATAAACAATTGCTTGTAAGGTAATTTTGCTTTAAGAGAAGAATTAAAGATAAGTGCTAATAGACTTAACCATAATGCTACAAATAAATAACCTATAAACTTAATAAAGAAAGCAATTACAATGCCAATTATAAAAACAATGTCTATTAAGTAAAGGTATTTTTCAACTGTTTCTTTTGTAAAGGTTAAATCTGTTAATTCACTAAAATCAATTGTTTTAAATTCAACAACATTTTCTTTTTGTACTAATTTATTTTTACCAACAAATAAACCATTGCTATACCCTTTCAAATCTTCTTCTGAAAATTCTCCTGAAGTATCAATAATAATTATAATATCATCCTCTTCTAATACAATTGGATTATCTGTGTGGATTGTTAATTCACCATTAGCGAAATTAAAATCAGGTATGTCTTCTACAAAACCTTCTTTAATCAAACCTGCAGTCTCATAAATAGAAATTGCAGGAGTTACTAATGAAATTAAAGATAAAATAAAAGCAATTACAAAGAAGTATAAAAAGGCTGAACTTAATTTACCTTTTGCAAATATTTTATAAGCATCAAAATCCGCAATACTTTTAAATATTTTAGCAAAAACATTTATTTTGGTTTTCTCAACCATGTAATCTCCTCCTTTCAAAATATGTTATTTAAAAATTCGGGATGATTTATCTTTATCCTTGTAGAACTTTTAATTTTATCAATAAAAAAAGACACTTTTTAAAAGTGTCTTTAAGCAATACTTCTTAATTTTTTAATTCTATCTTCAATAGGTGGGTGTGTAGAAGACCAACTTTTAATTTTTGACAGAGGATTGTGAATGTAAAGACCAATAACGCTATCTCCTCCTAAATCTCTAACGTCTTCCTTAGTTGCTTTATACTCACTTATTTTTTCTAATGCAGATGCCAAACCTTCAGGATAACCTGTAATTTTTACAGCCGTTGCATCTGCTTGATACTCTCTCCTACGAGATATAGCCAATTGTATTAATTTGCTTACAAGAGGAGATAAGATTGCAACTACAATTGCAATTATAAAGATAACTGCTTCTGTTTGCCCTGAAGATTTTGAATTACTATCTTTATTTTTGCTTTTTGAACCCGAAAATCTCATATTCCTCCAAAGCAAATCTCCTAAGAGAACAACAACTCCTCCAAGAGCAATAGCAATTGTGGAACTTCTTATATCATAGTTTTTAATATGAGCCAACTCATGGGCAATAACCCCTTCTAATTCTTCTCTGTTTAACTGTTCTATAATTCCCGTTGTTAATGCAATAGCAGATTTATCATGACTGAAACCTGTTGCAAAAGCATTGGGAACTTTTGTATCAAGGATATATATTTCAGGCTTTGGGATTCCTGCTGAAACGGCTAAGGCTTCAACAGTATGCCATATAAAAGGATATTCCTCTTTCTTTAAGGGGCGTGCTCCTGCTATTTTTAGTACCATACTCTTTCCTTGTACTATGCTAATCATGCAATAGACAATGGATAATATTAGCCCCAGAAATAATCCTTCTATGTAATAGCCTCCCCACATATAGCCTATTCCGAAACTTAATATCCCGATGAAAACAATAAAGAGAAGAAATATTAATACTGTTTTTAAATTGTTTTTTCTGATTTCTTCTTCTAAGAGCATAAAATCCCCCCTTTAATTAAAACTGAACTTTGGGGACTTCTCTTTCTACTTCGTTAGCCTCAAAATAGGATTCTTCTCTGAAACCACAGATACCTGCGATAATACTTGCAGGGAAAGTTTTTACAGAAGTGTTGAACACTCTAACAACTTCATTGTATCTTCTTCTTGCAGAAGCAATCTTGTTTTCAGTACCAATCAGTTCTTCCTGCAGTAAAAGGAAGTTTTGATTTGCCTTCAAATCAGGATAGGATTCTGACAAAGCAAAAAGGTGAGTTAATGTTGAAGATAACTGATTGTTCGCATCAATTTGCTTTGCTCTTGTTTTAGCAGCCCTGATACTATTTCTCGCCTCAATTATCTTTGTCAAAGTTTCTTGCTCATGCTTCATATATCCCTTTGTGGTTTCTACCAAGTTAGGGATAAGATCGAAACGTCTTTTTAAGAATGTATCGATTTGTGCCCATGCTTCCTCAACATAGGTCTTTCTCCTTACAAGTTTATTGTAAGTTGCAATACCATAAATAACAAGCAATGCAACTATACCAACTCCAATTAAAACAAATTTCATAATATAAACCCCCTTTCAAAATTTACCAGACAATCGATTGAAGACTGTCTAACATACATTATAACATATTCATATTAAATTGTGAATTTCCTTTTGAATATTATTTCCTCTTAAATAATATTTTCCTCGCCTTTTTAAACTTCGGCAACAAAACTTCCCATAAATAATAGAAGAATTTATCCAAAATTAAATCAAATTCTCCGATAAACTCTGTAAAATCACCATTAAAACCTTTCTTAAATCTATATAATCCATACAAAGGATTGGATTTATTTAGGTCTCCTGATATACCTCTGAAGTCATATATCTTACATCCTGACTGCTTTGCCCATTTAATCATGTACCATTGGAGAAGATAATTAGGCATTAAATCACGATAAATATTATCACTTGCACCATACATATACCACGCTTTATCCCCAAATTTAGAAACAATAGCCCCCGAAATGATAATACCATCAGGATGTTTTTCTCTTTCTTTCAATAATTGAAGATGTTCGTTTTTAAGTTTTTCTTTTATCGCTATCTTTTCAGATAATACAGCATCTCTGTTCTCCAAATTATCTTTATAGATTAGCACCTTTAATTCTTTGTCCAAATCTTTAATCTTTTGTTCTACAACTGCAATACCCTTATTCAGATTATATTTAGCCAAGAACAACTTTAAATGCCCTGTATGAACAAATTCATCATACATTTTTTCAAAGTAAAAAAGAGGACGAGTAATAAAATTATCTCTTTCTCCTGTAATCTTCATTATTTCTGTAAATTTTTTTAAATCTTCTCTTGTTCCTTCTACTATTTCTATCCCTTTCCGTTCAGCAAGCCGAATATTATATCTTGTTTTGGAAGAAAAGTTTTTAAAAATATCTTCTTCCGATGGAGTAATATCAAGTCTAAAAACAAATCTCGGCTGTATACCATTAAAATCAAGAGAAAAACCCTTATGTGTATAACCTAAAATCTTTAAGATTTCAATAATATGGGAATTGTCTTCACCATTTTTAACAATGTTCCCATCTATATCTCTTTCTTTATATAGAATATCAGGATCAATTTTTACAAAAACAGCGTTTAACTTTTTACAATAATCTTGGATGAACTCTGTAAATTTTTCTACCAGTTTTAAATCATTAAAATCGATGACAAATCCTCTTGGAGAATATATAATAGTCTTATTAACAACAGGCAGTTTTCTTACCAACAGTAAAGCAGTAGCAATAAGTTCGCCGTCCTTTTCCATCCCAACACGATGAACAGTCCATTTATATCTCCCTTTAAAATCTCCCCATTCACTCGTCTGAAGGAAATGTCCCTTGGGATGTTTTTCTACGAATTTATTAAATTTTTCTTTATCTATATTGGTTACAAATTTCATACTAATCCTCTCCTTCATAATATCTTATTTTAATATTTTCATTTATAAAAAGAATAGGTGTTTTTATTTCCAAAAAAGAACCTTCTTTGATATTCGGATAGTCAGTAATATCAACAGCAGAAAATTGCATTCCAACTTTTCCAACTATCCTTAAAGGAATATTTCCGAAATAAACTTCCTTTGCCTTCATATATTTATATACTGTTCTTAAAAAATCTAAAAAGATATCTTTAATTGAATTAGGTGTTCTTTTAAGTGTAAAACCATGTTTTGTTCCTATTGGAATAATTCCAATAGTCATATTTCTTTTTGCTTTGTACGAAAAACTGTAACCTATGTACTCTCCTTTTTTAATACTTCTTACAGCAACAATAGGCGTTTTTAACCTTCCAACTTGCTGAAGTCCAATGTTTTTAATAGAATTACATTTTCCATATAGTGCATTGCCAACTCTTATCATATCTAATCTTGCTTCTGGAAAATCTAAAGCAATTTCGCTATTCGCTATATGAAAAATACAATTCTCTATTCCTCTGCTTTTGATAAACTCTATGACATTAACAAAACGATTCCATTGATATAATACTTTTTTTCTATTTCTCATTGTGGTTGCAAAATGAGAATAAACTCCTATCATTTTTACTTTATCTTGCTTTTCATAAAATTCAAAAAATTCTTTAACTTCTTCTTTCAAGCCAAATCTATTCATTCCCGTATCTATTTTTAGATGGAAATTAATATTTGTATGATTATCAACTGCCATTCTATATAGTTGGTATAAAGTTTTTATGCTGTCTACTGTGGGGATAATATTATAATCAAGAATTCTTTTGTCAAAGAAAGGACTTAATAAAAGGATAGGTTTTTTAATTCCTGCAGTTCTTAATTCAATTCCTTCTTCCAAAAAACCAACTCCAAAATAATCAACATCATTTTCAATACTTTTTGATACCTCTACTAAACCATGTCCATAAGCATTACCCTTAACGATTCCCATAATCATAGGCTTATTATGAACTTCTTCTTTAATTAAACAGATGTTCTTTTTGATTTTTTTAAGATTAACCTCAATATATGTCCCTTGCATTATAAACCCCCTTTCTTGTTAATATTAACACATTTATAACAATTTGTGAACAGAATTTTGTTAATAAAAAATATACGAATTACTTCGTGCGATAAACAAGGATATTTGAAAGAAATATTGAATAATATTGATGTTAATATCTTTTTACACATGATAAATTCTTTTGGTCTCCTACAGATAATACAGGCATAATACACAGAAGAAAAAAATTATAATGCTCCCCCCCATTTCCATTGACCATTTGGTTAATGGAAATTCACAGGGCAACATTAGTTGCCCTGTTTTAATTTCGAGATATAATTCTATTTAAGATAGAAACTTTTTTAAGATGAAAAAAATATATATGAAAAAACCCTGACAAAAATATTCTTGTCAGGGTTTTAATTATTCTGTTAATTTAACTTTTGCACCAAGTTTTTGTAATTTAGGGATTAAATCATCATATCCTCTTAAAACATGGTCAAAATCAGAAATTACTGTTTCGCCATCTGCAATTAATCCCGCCATAACCATAGCCATTCCACCTCTTAAATCGGTAGCCTTAACCTCTGCACCTGTAATTTTCTTTCCACCATAAACAATTGCAATTTTATCAAATACTCTTATATCTGCACCCATTTTATTTAGTTCTGCTACATGTCTAAAACGGTTTTCAAATACTGTTTCTACAATAATATGCATTCCGTTCATAGTCATAGCCATTGCTGTGCATTGAGGTTGAAAATCAGTCGGAAAACTTGGATAAGGACCTGTTTGGAATGTCATTGTTCCTTTTGGATTGATTTTTGTAATTCTTAAAGGATTAAGTGCTACACTAATACCACTTTCATTAAGTTTTTCTATTAGATTTTCTAAATGACTTACTTCTGCATTTTTAACTTTTATTTCTCCACCTGACATAGCACTTAACAATAACCAAGTTCCTGCTTCTATTCTATCAGGAATAACTTTATATGTAGTTCCCTTTAAAGGTTTTCCCCCATTAATAACAATACCTCTTAAAGAATCTCTTTGTATGTCTGCTCCCATTTGGTTTAGATAATTTATTAAATCTGTTGTTTCGGGTTCATTCGCCCCATTTAAAATAACGGTTCTTCCTTTTGCACTTACTGCTGCTAAAATAGCATTTTCAGTTGCTCCAACACTAGGGAAATCCAAAAATATAGTGGCTCTCTTCAAATTCCCCGAAAAGTGAATATAGCCACCTTGGATTCTATGTTTTATTCCCATAGTTTCAAAAGCCTTAAGATGGAGAGCAACAGGTCGTTGCCCTATGTTGCAACCTCCAGGGAACGGAAATTTTATTTCCCCAAACTTCCCTATTAACGCTCCAACAAGCAAAAAAGATGCTCTTAATTTTCTGACAAGTTCATGGTCAACTTCAATATTTTGAATATTTCTTGCGTCAATAATAACTTCTTTCTTTTCTTTATCCCATTGAACATCTGCATTCATACTTCCAAGTATTTTTAATAGATTCTCTACATCGGATAAATTAGGAACATTTTTTATACATGTTGGAGTTTCAGATAAGATACTTGCACAGATTAAAGGTAATACAGAATTTTTCGCACCCGATATCTCAACTTCTCCCGACAAAGGATGCCCACCTTCGATGAATAACTCCAATTCTTATCATCCTCCCCTCTACAAATTAAAACATTGTTCATTTACTATGGCAAAGCCTACGTTCCCTCCTTTGTAATATAAGGAAGAAACATAGGCTGATTTAAATGAAGTTGTTATATCTCTGACCTGCCTTCTAACGCTTTTGTCAAAGTAATATCATCTGCGTAATCAAGACTTCCACCTGCAGGTAAGCCATAAGCAAGTCTTGAAACCTTAATGCCAAGAGGCTTTAAAAGTTTTGAAATATAAAGGGCTGTGGCTTCACCTGATACATTCGGATTTGTTGCGACAATAACTTCTCGTACTTCTCCATCTCTAATTCTGTTTAACAAACCTGCGATATTAATATCATCAGGACCAATCCCGTCAATAGGAGAAATAACACCATTTAAAACATGATATGTTCCTTTGTATTCTTGGATTCTCTCCAAAGTAATAACATCACTTGATTCTTGGACAACGCAAACAATGCTCTTGTCTCTTCTATCATCTTGACAGATAGGGCAAGTATCTTCTTCAGAAAAATACCCACAAATCTGACAAGTTTTTAAATCTCTTTTTGCCCTTACAATAGCATTTACCAAACGATTTACCTTTTCGGCATCTGTTTTAAGAATATGAAATGCTAATCTTTGGGCTGTTTTTGTTCCTATTCCAGGCAGTTGAGTGAATTCAGCAACCAAATCATTCAATAGATTTGACATATTAAAACCCCCTAAATCTTTTATACAGATAGTATTATTTTCCTTTTTTATTATGTAGATGAAATTAAATTTCAGCAATTATATCTTAACATATCTTATACTATAATACAAGACAAATCAAGAGTAATAAAATTAATTTATAGGATATTTCCAATGAAAATAGAATATGTTATAATGTTATATAATAACTTATGAGAAAGAGGAGGCTTTTTTATGAAAGAAACTTTTAACGCAAAAGAAAGAATTGAAAGGTTGAGAGAACTTATCAACTACCACAACTATCTTTACTATGTCTTGGATAAGCCTGAAATTTCAGACCAGGAATGGGATGCTTTGTATTCTGAATTGGAAAGATTGGAGAAGGAAAATCCTCATTTGATTACTTCCGATTCCCCGACTCAACGTGTAGGAGGAAACCCTCTACCTTTCTTTAAAGAGGTAACTCATTCAACTCCTATGATGAGTCTCGACAAAGTAAATGTTCCTGATGATTTGCTTAAATGGCTGAAAGACACAGTGAAGAAATTGTCAGAAAAAGGCTTTACCACAGATTTTGTATTAGAATACAAAATAGATGGTTTATCCTCTGTTTTGACGTATGAAAATGGTAGATTACAGTTAGGTGCTACCCGTGGAAATGGCAAAGTCGGCGAAGATGTAACCCAAAATATTATGGTCATCAGGTCTATTCCTCACAATATTCCTTTCAAAGGAAGATTAGTTGTAAGTGGTGAAGTATTTATGTCTAAAAAAGTATTTAACCATCTTACGACAAAAGAAGGAATGGATTTCGCTAATCCACGTAATGCCGCTGCAGGTTCTTTAAGGCAGTTAGACCCAAAGATTGCCGCAAAGAGAAATCTGAATTTCTTCGCTTATCATATTATGGAGATTGAAGGAATTGAGTTTGAAACTCATGCACAATCTTTGCAATTCCTTGAAGAACAAGGCTTTGTGGTATCACCTGATTACAGAGTTTTCTCTTCCAAAGATTTGGAACAATTGGTTGAAACCTGCCGTGGGCAGTCTGACTTCAGGGATTCCCTTCCTTTTGAAATAGATGGGATGGTTATTAAGGTGAACAACATTCCTGCCAGAACCCTTTTGGGTTATACGGCGAAGTTCCCGAAATGGGCTATGGCGTATAAGTTCCCTACACAAAGAGGAGTAACAGAATTAGTAGATATAACTCTTCAGGTAGGTAGAACAGGTGTTGTTACCCCTGTAGCAGAATTAAAGCCTATTAGATTGGCGGGCACAAGCGTTGCAAGAGCAACACTTCATAATTTCGATTGGATGTTAAATAAAGACATCCGAATTGGCGATTTCGTGGTAGTAGAAAAAGGCGGAGATATTATTCCTGCCGTTGTTGGGGTAGTACAAGAACAAAGAAAAGAAACCTCACAAGCCTACCAACTCCCTACCCATTGTCCTGCGTGTGGAGGAGAATTGGTACAAATAGAGGATGAAGTTGCAGTAAGATGTCAAAATCCTAACTGTCCTCCTCAAAGAGTATTCAAACTTACTCACTTCGCATCAAGGGATGCAATGGATATAGATACATTGGGAGATAAAATCGCAGAACAGTTGGTTGAAGCCAATCTTGTAACAAATGTGGCTGATTTGTACTTCCTGCAAAAAAGCGATTTACTTCGCCTCGAAAGATTCGGGGATAAGAAAGCCCAAAACATTCTCGATTCGATAGAAAAGAGTAAAAACAGAGGTTTATCTAAACTTCTGTATGGTTTGGGTATCAGACTTGTGGGAAAAGAAACTGCCACTCTTATCACTGAACGCTTCAATACTATCGATACTTTAATGGAAGCGAAAGTGGAAGACCTTTCTTCTATTTATGGTGTTGGACAGAAGGTTGCAGAAAGTGTTGTTGACTTCTTCAAGACAGAAGAAGCAAAAAACATCATCTCTCGTCTGAAAGAAGCGGGAGTTAAAATGGAAGAAGAACAATCTTCTACAACATCTAACAAGTTTGAAGGTTTGACCTTCGTTATCACAGGCACACTCTCTCAACCAAGAGATTACTTTAAAAACCTTATCGAACAACATGGGGGGAAAGTAACAGGTTCGGTGTCATCTAAAACTTCTTATCTTTTGGTTGGCGAGAATGCAGGTTCAAAATTAGAGAAAGCCGAAAAACTTCTCTCACCAGAGCAAATCTTGGATGAAGAGAAATTCATGCAATTGATAAACGGTTAAAACATTAGAACCCTTGATGAATAATCAAGGGTTCTTTTATTTGAAAAAGACAAGAATAAATGCTATCCTATTATGTATAAGAGTAGGATAAAATATCTGTTATGTTGAATGTAAAATCGAAATTTTTATAAAGGAGGGATAAGTCATGAAAAACAAAAGACCTTTGCTTATAGGGATAGTCGTTGTTTTAGCCATTATTAATATCGCTTTGTTCGCAATAGATAGAGGCGTTTCAGATGAAGATGTGTTCCCAACAGTTATTTATTTCACAAAATTTGATAATTCGGCTGAAATGGATCACTTTAAAAAATTAGTTTCAGAAAACGAAGAATATTTAGATTATGTTCGCTTCAGATTTGTAAATCCTAAAAATTCTGATTTCGCTTCCATAGAAAAAACATACTCTGTGAATTCTTCAAGTTCCTTATTAATTGTTTCTTCTAATGGCAAACTTATTAAAAAGTTCACGGGTATTCCAACCACAGAACAGTTGCAACAAGTTCTGAAACAATATAAAAAATAACCTTAAAAGGTTTATTAAACAAAAATAAAAAGAGTAGGGGGTTAAGTAGCCCCTTACTCTTTTTAAATGTTTCTGATATGCTTTAACACATTGCTACGGAAGATGCATATATTAGCCGCCAAGAAGACTAACCAGCCTATCATCGGACTTAAAACTATTCTGATGTATTCACCAAGAACTCCTGCACCAAGAGTTAAGCCAACAATGACGGCAAATTTCATGACAACTACCAATAAATCGTCAATCATATCTGCTGCTGTTTTTCCGTCCTTGTGATAGAGGTTTTCGTAAAAGGTATAACCTCCCAATGCTGCAAACCACACAATTGAGAAGTAACCCCATACTTCACCCATAAGTCCAAACATATTGCTTACACCTACGAGGATGAAGCCTCCAATATACAAACCTCCTAACACTTGGATCACTCCTAAAAGATTGTTCTTTAAAAGCCTCCTCGTTTTCTTTAGCATTTCCATTTGTCCTTCCTTTCTCCTTTTTGTTATCTAGAGTATTATTTTTATTTAAAAGCCTTAAGATGAAAAGGCTATTAATAACTAATTTGATTATATATAAGTAAAAATTACTTGTCAAGGCCTTTACAAATTACTTGTAATCTGTTATAATCATATTGTAAACAAAATTAATAAATTTTATTCATAAGGGGGCATATTCTATGAGTAGAACTATCTCTAAAACAATTCGTGATGAAATCGTTGAAAGAGTGATGGAAGCAACGAATATTATACTGAATAATCCTGACGAAACTGTAAGAAGCATTGCGAAGAATTTGGGTGTGAGCAAAAGCACTATACATAAAGACCTTGTGGACAGACTTCCAAACATCGATCCTAATGCTTTTGAGCAGGTAAAAGCAATTTTGGAAGAGCATTGGAATTACAAGCACATTAAAGGTGGAGAAGCCACTCGTCAGTTGTATCTCAACCAAGCAAAAGCCTAACCTCACCTTTTACTAATATATATTAAAGGGGCAGAGACAAGTTTCTCTGTCCTTTTAATATTTCTTTCTTTTATCAGTAAATCCTTTTCGATTTAAAATCTTCATTTGTAAAAATGTACTATATACAGTATAATCTTAATATAAGTCTTTTGAAGGGGGTTATATAATGGGCGTTATTAAAAGATTGCCTGATAAAATTATAAATAAAATTGCAGCAGGAGAAGTAATTGAAAGACCTGCCTCTGTTGTTAAAGAATTAATAGAAAATGCAATTGATGCAAATGCAAAAACAATTAGTATTTTATTACGAGAAGGTGGGATTAAATATATCAATATCTATGATGACGGAGATGGAATTGCAGAGGAAGATTTGTTGCTTTCTGTTGAAAGACACGCTACAAGTAAAATTAATGATTATGATGATATAGGCCGTCTTTCCACATTAGGTTTCAGAGGAGAGGCTTTAGCAAGTATTGCAAATGTAAGTCATTTAACGATTAAGAGTTTACATAAAAATGCAAATACTGCTTTTAAAATAGAAATTCTTGGTGGAGAATGTTTGTGTGAACCTCAACCTGTAGGTCATCCGAAAGGAACAAGTGTAAGTGTTCAGGATTTATTTTTTAATTTACCTGCAAGAAAAAAGCACATGAATAACTCTTCTACAGAGGTTTCTAAAATTGCAGAGATTGTTACAAAATTCGCTTTACTATATCCTGAAATAAGATTTTCATTAGAGAACAATGGGAAATATGTTCTTAAAACTTATGGTGGTGAAAACTTCTTATCTCCTATTTATCATATTTATGGTAGAGATTTAGAAAAAAACCTTGTTTCTATTAATTACGAAGATGAAAATCTCTCTATACAAGGATATATTTCAAATGTTCATTCCTCAAAACGAACAAGAAAACATCAGGTTGTGGCTATCAATCGTAGAATTATAAATAATAAAGTTCTTTATCAACAAATTGAAGAAAGTTACAGAAAATTTATACCACAAGGACTTTTCCCTGTAATAGTCTTAAATATTAATATTAAACCTGAATTAATAGACCCAAATATTCATCCTACCAAAAGCGAAGTAAAATGCTTCAATGAAGAACTTTTATTAGAAACAGTAGATAAAGCAATTCAACAATCTTTTGAAGAATATTTAGATGATAACTTATATAACACAGAAGAAGATGAAACACCATTTGTCGTTTCAGAAGAATTTTACGATGCTTTCAATTATAAAATAAAAGGTCAGTTATATGGTACTTATATTATCGTAGAAATGGATGACCGAACTCTTTTATTCGATCAACACGCAGCACACGAAAGAATTTTATATGAACAATTAAAAGAATCTTTCGGGAATAAAGAGATTAAAATTCAAGGAACAGAAAGTTCTATTATTATGAATCTTTCACCCACACAATATCTCAAAATAAAAGATAAAGAAGATAAACTTCTTCAATTAGGATTTATTATTGAGGATTTTGGGATTAATACTATTGCAGTCAGAGGTATCCCAGAAGGAATGGACGTATCAAATGTAGCAAATGCAATCGAAGAAATTCTTGATACCAATAATAATTCTTCTAATTGGTTAGAAAAAATGATTACATCTGTTTCTTGTAAATCTGCTATTAAAGCCAATACAGAATTGACAAAAGAACAAATGGAAGAAATCGTGTCTACTATTTTTGAAAAAAGACTTACTAATTGTCCACATGGTAGACCAATATATATTACTCTTCCTTTATCTGAACTTGAAAGGAAATTCAAAAGAGTTATTTAATAAATACTTTTAAGATATAATACGATATCAATTGCGATATGTAGTTTTTTATAGTATTATATTATAAGGAAGTCCAATATAAAATGTATGGACTTTCAAAATTATTGATAAGAATTAAGTTAATTTTTTGAAGGGGGTGCAACTTAATTGATTCAGTTTATCGTAAAAGGGAATTATGAATCTATGCCATCTGAATTTAAGAAAAAAGCAGGGCATTATATTGCAGAATATGATAATTTAAGTAATGAACAAAGAAAAGAACTTAAAAAACTTTATCCACAAGGATTTTTTAGACTTGGACTTTGGGAAAGAGGAGGAAGTGAATTTGATGAAGGAGAGGCACGAATTGTCTGTGGTTTAGATGGCGAAAAATTAGTGCCTGTTCTTATTAAAAAGAGAGGTTGGAGAGCCAATGAAAACCATGCTTTATTTATTGGCAATAGCCTTTGCATGGTTGAAGCAAAACATAAAAAGAAAGAAATCCAACTCACATTAAAGAAACTTTCAGTAAAGCCTAAAATAGGAATTATTGAAGAAGAAGTTTTATGGGAAGTTAATACCTATGGATACAAAGAAATCGAAGATATTCCTGAAAACTTAAAAAAGTTCAAGGATGCCTTGGAAACTGCTATTAAGAAAGTTCTTGAATATAGATGCACTGATCCAATGTATTATCTTGATTAAAATTTTTGTTTAAGGGGGAACCAAAATGGAACGCATTCTTCAAAAGTATTTAAGCATCCCAACAGAAGAAATCTCTGTAAAAGGTTTAAGAAGTGGAGATAGGGTAAGATTAAATCCTATTTTGGTGGATTGCCTTAAAACTTATTATATCGAAAACAGATATAATAAGAATGCAAATCCTAAATGGCTTAAAATGGGTGAAATTCTGCTTAATGAAAAAGATAAAACTTGGTTCAGTCTTTTACATATAGCAGATGAAAAAAGTGCTTATCCAAAGGGGACAGCAATTATAGAAATTGGGGTAAATCAAGATATAGAAATCAGAGCAGATGCATTGGATTTATCCGCTTAATATAGGAGGAAAAAAAATAATGAAAAGAACGAAATTTTTAATTATACTCTTGGCAATTATGACATTATTCCTTTCTGCTTGTTCTGCAACAAAAAATGTAAATACTAACGACTCTGTTGAGGAAAGTGATATACGTAAATTGGTCTATAATTATAGTGTTGGCAATATTAAAGGGGAAAAGGCTTCTATTACTTCAAATGAATTAATCATTACGAAATCAGATGGAAAACAAGAAGTAATTGATATTTCAAATGAAGATTTCTTTGTTTCTATAGCCCCTTATATTAAAGAAACCCACCCTTGTCAAAATCACAGTTTGACAAGTTGCCAAGGAGAAATGCCAAATACAGAATTTTATGTATATATTGAAGATTTCAAAGGCAATGTTATAGTAGATGAAACGAAGAAATCTTTTGCGAATGGATTTATAACTTAAATTAAAAAAGAAAGCAACACTTTAAAAAGTGTTGCTTTCTTTTTTTTAGCCTTTATTTATTTTGAAAGAGGGTTTAATAATATCTTCTGAAGGCAAAAGTATTCGTTCAAATATAGGCATTGTATTATTATCAATTGCGTCTGCTTTAATTACATAATCTAATATATCTATAATCTTTACATCTTTATAACTTTCTGCGAATATAGCAGGATTTTTCTTATATTTTATAGGTGTATTCATAATCTTTCTTTTTTGAGTTAATAAAAGATATTCAAAAACTCCTGCTGCACCAAAAATATGAGTTATTAAATGCTTTAATAAATAATGTCTATCGGTAACATTCTTGCACATATAGACTTGACATACAAGAGGTCTTAAAGTGTAAATGTTGCATTTTTTATTTTCATTAAGAAATAGACAAGATTTCCCTATATTCTTTAAATAAAATAAATCTTCATTAATAACAGCATTTTCTTTTATGAATTGAACATAATCTTCTTCTTTTGATTTTGCTATTCTCTTTATGGCTACATTATCAACCATTATATATAGTCCTCTATCACAGCAACCATTTACACACATATGACAAGGAACAGGATTTTCTTCTAAAAATTTTTCGATAGCAGTTAAATAATCCTGAACCGTATCATCCTTTTCAATAATATCGTAATCCACATAATCTTGTTTGTTTAAAAATAATTTCATTTGCTTCCTCCTTTTCAAAAGGATTTTTCTATTCTATTATATCTCTATTTCGCAATTAAAGCAAAAATATTTGCATTATTATTTTTTTCTCTAAATTTGATAGAAACCATTAGATGTAGTATGATAATTATTGGAAAGGAGGGATATTTTTTTGAAACATACTGTCATATTTGGGAATAATCAAACTGTGTTAAAGAAAATTAAAGGTAATAGTATTCAACTCATAATTACCTCACCTCCATATTGGAATAAAAAGAATTATGGTAATCATATAGAACAAATAGGTTATTATGATTCATATATGGATTATATACAAAAATTAAATAATGTATGGTCAGAATGTAAAAGAATTTTAATGGATGAAGGAAGACTATGTATTAATATAGGAGATGTTTTTACATCTACGAAAGACTTCGGGAAATATAAAGTTCTTCCAGTACATTCTGAAATAATTATGTTTTGCGAAAGCATAGGATTGGATTATATGAATACAATCTTATGGCAGAAAATCGGGAATGCCACCGCTTCTGGTGGAGCGAAAGGCATTATGGGAAGTTATTTACAACCACCGAATGGAATAATCCAAAATGATATAGAATATATTTTAGTTTTTAAAAAATACGGGAAAAAGAGAAAAGTAAGCAAAGAAATTAAAGAAAAGAGCAAATTAACTAAAGAAGAATGGATTACATATTTTTCACAGGTATGGAATATTCCAGGTGTTAGACAAATAGAACATGAAGCAATGTTTCCCGATGAAATCCCTCGTAGATTAATAAAGATGTTTTCTTTTTGGGGAGATACTGTATTAGACCCCTTTTTAGGTTCAGGAACAACTTCTAAAATAGCCATAGAACTTGAGCGTTCTTCTATTGGTATAGAAATTAATGATACTTATAGAAGTTTAATAGAAAAGAAATTAAACAATGATAATGTTAATTATATATACGAAAGGGATGATTTTTAATGGTTAAACAAGTAATTGTAATGAGAAAAGATTTAAATATGAGAAAAGGGAAAATGATAGCCCAAGGTTCTCATGCTTCTGTTAATGCTATCCTTAATTTATTAAAAATTGACGCAGAACAAATGAATTATATTAAAAGTTTTGAGCCACATCCATTATTTAAAGAATGGATAGAACATGGTTATACAAAAATCTGCGTATATGTAAATTCAGAAGAAGAACTTCTCGACATTTATGAAAAAGCAAAGAAAAATAACTTAAATGTAAGTTTAGTAACTGATTCAGGGAGAACAGAGTTTGGTGGAGTTCCTACGAAAACTTGTTTGGCAATTGGTCCTAATAAAATAGAAGAAATTGACAAAATAACAGGACATTTGCCACTATTATAGTTTACATCTTTAAAATTATTTGTTAAAATGTTCTAAAAGGAATATAAAATGTATTCCAAAAACTTGATGAAAAGGGGGAGATTTCTATTAAAAAGTTACTGTATGTTTTGTTAACCTCGGCACTTCTTTTCAATATGGCGGGTTGTAAACCATATTTGCCCTCGTCAGATACTCCCACTCCCAATCACAATCAAGAAATAATCGAAGAAGATAATTGTATTATAAATAAAGAAAACAATGTAGAAAAAAATTTTTCTTCTACGGATGAATCATCTATAATAAATGAAGATGAAAACAAAGAAGTAAATAATGAAGAGAATATAACAAATGAAGAAAACACAAATACTCTTATATCTGAAGAAGAAGCAGTTAAAATTTTTATGAATGCTTGGAAATCATTAAATGATTTCTATGAAAATTCTACTGTGCGTGATGACGGTTTTATGAATCCCCCACAGGGTCTTGATACTCCTGAAGTTTTAGCCGAATATTTTAAAGAATATATGAGTGAAGAAATCGCAACTGAATTTGCTGACTTCTTAATTATGGACTTTTTTAATGACGGCAATTATGTTTTAAGACCTACTGAACAATTAGCAACTGTTTATTGGGGTATTTCTGAAACTACTATTTCTTCTATCACTGAAAATGAATTTATTATAAAAGAATATTATAAAGATGAATTACTCGGAGATTTTGAAAGAACAAATCATTTTAAATTGATAGATGATAAATGGCTTCTTGTAGATATAATCTATGAGAGGTAAAAATAATAAAGGAGGGGGTATTAATTGGACATATTTAAAAAAGACGAAGTTTTTCTTGTATCCGAAGTTGAAAATGGACAAATCTACATGAGAGAAAATGTTTTTAAAGACATTGCCGTACAAAGTTATCTTGAAGAAATGGGATTAGAAGAAGATGAAACTAAAAATAAATCTCTTGTTGAAAAATTAATGCCTTCTATTTACAATAATTGTAAGGTAAAAATAAGAAAAGAAGATGCATTTATTGTAGATGTTAGCATGAAAGTCTTTTTCGGTGTCAATATTCCGACTATTGCAAGAAAAGTAAGAAACAGAATAATAAATGACTTCAATGCTATGACAGGCATTGAAAAAGTCATTGTAAATATTCATATCGAAGGTTTTTTAGATATGGATAAAATCAATAAAGACCTCTCATAAGAGAGGTTTTTATATGTCTTTCAAAGAATAAGAAAAAGCCTTGCAGAAAGGGGGAGGAAACTACAAGGCTTTTTCTTACGATATAAGGTAAGGGGGGAAACCTTATAATCGTCTTTTATTCTCTTTACGTTCTATATTATTAACAGTTATAAAGAGTTTTATACATTCTTTATAAAATTTTTTATAAAAATTTTTCGTTGACTTTTCTTTTTTAAGATAGTATAATAAATATACTAAATATGGGGATGAATTGGGTTCGACTGGGGTTTAGAGGCAGAAGTTGCGAATCGATTGCCCATCGTTAAAGGCTCTTAAAAATAAACGCAAACGCTAATTTAGCCGTAGCCTAATTTAGGCTACCATCCGAGAGTTCGATTCCTGATAGAACTTAAGGGTGTCGATTTATCAGGATAGGATTAATAATCGTTACTCGTTATTAATCCGAAATTTTTGAGTAAATAGTATCAAGAGGTTTGCTTATTTGTCCTACTTGATGCGAAATTTAAAAATAAGATATGTTCGTAGACGCTTCTGTTGAAGGACTTCAGGACCGGGGTTCGATTCCCCGCATCTCCACCAAATGCAAATTCAAGGTCTTCCAAAAAGAAGACCTTTTTTAATGTCTTAAATACAATATTTGATGACGGGGCTTCTGCTACCGTAGGTATTAAGAAGGATTCTACAACTTATCAAGAATATTCATATGATACTAAAGGAAAAATATACAGCAATCTGACCTTAAGATTTAATCCTTAATAAAAAATAAACCACTTCTTTTAAGAAGGAGTTTATTTTTTATAAAAATGTGTTATAATATATTTAACAAGTCATTTATAAACTTATTATCAAAGTATATAGGAGGGATAATATGAAAAAAGATGTATTACTGAAAAGATTAGAAATTGAAGGGGCTAATGAAGAAACTCTATCGGCTTGTGGTGTAGAGTATATTATTCACAATGTTTCTGATGAAGCAGGTGTATCAGGCTACGCTGTTGTTAAAGTAGAAGAAGGAAATCTACTTATTCCTTATGAAGCAGTAATTCCTTCAGAAGGCTATGAACAGTTTGATATTGAAAACGCACGAATGATAGATAAAGAGGCGATAGAGTTAATTTATGATGAACTCAAATCAAAACTCGCTTCTTTTGAAAAAAAATTTCTTTCTTAAAAAACGGGGCTTAAAGCCCTTTTCTTTTTATAAGTAATTTGATAATTAGAACAAGAAGTTGTAAAATTAAAATATAAATAGATGGGAGGGAGGTTTAATGAGGCGAAAAGACCTATCAGATATAACTATTACTGATATTGAAAAATTAATTCAAGACGAAGTAACAGAAAGTAAATATTTAGAATACAAATTGAAAATACATTTAAAAGATGAAGGTAAAATACAATTTTTGAGTGAGGTTTGTGCTTTCGCTAATAGTAGCGGAGGAGATATTATAATTGGTATTAAAGAAAATTCTATAACAGGAGCAGCACAGTCTATTGAAGGAATATTTATAAAAGATATAGACCAATATAAACTCCAATTACAAAATATAATTACAACGAATATTCAACCTTGTGTAGAATTAGAGATGAAGGAAATTAAAGTAAGCCCTTCTTGTTATATTTTAATAGTCCGTGTGAAAGAAGGAAACAACAAACCTTATATGATTACTCTACGTAATGGATTTTATTACAGAGATGTAGCAGGAAAACGTCCCATGACTTTATATGAAATCCGTAATTCTTTTGTTTCGGCTCATGAAATAAAAAGAAAAATGATAGCATTTATTAAGAGAAGGATTAAAGAAGTAAGTGAGAACAGAAGCCCTGTTGGAGATTTTAGATCAAACCCAAAAATAATAATGCATATTCTCCCTATAAAATCTTTTAAAGGAGAGAAATTTAACATTTTCGATTTAAATGAAGATGCTATGTTTAAAAAATTAAAACTACTTAATCACGATTATCTTGAACCCTACAAAAGATGGCTTTCTGACGGTTTCGTGTTATATGGAAATTCGGATAAAATTCAATCCTATGTTAAAGTATATGAAAATGGTGTTATAGAAGTGGCTTCTAAAATATTGTGGCAGAATTCACCATACAATTATGAAAAATGCTTTTTAACTTATGAAAATGAAAAAGAGATTATTAAATGTCTTGGTGAATCATATCTTCCTTTTCTTAAAGAAATAGGTGTAGATTTGCCATATGTCATTTTTATAAGCATATTAAATGCTAAAGGTTTTTATTTAGATATAAACAATTTAAACTGTCTTAAAGATAAGAAAATTAAACATTATGCTTTTAATGACAATATCATTCATCTAAAAAGTGTAATAGTAGAAAATTTTGATGAAAAACCTGATAAAATTTTAAAACCTACTTTTTATTCTCTGTGGAGACACTGTGGAATAAATAAAGATTTTCATTATGACCAAGAAGGGAATTGGAAGGAATAATAATTAATTCCCTTCTTTTCTTTTATCTATGAATTTTAATGTTTTTCTTTAAATAGATAAAATAATTATCTATATAGCGAGAACATTATAAATTAAAAAGAAATTACATCTGTTTTTAAAAGGGAGGGATGTGTGTGAAAAAGAAATTTACTCTTATTGAATTGATAATTGTTATTGCTGTTCTTGGGGTATTGGCTGCAATTGTAATTCCTAATATTCAAAATATAAAAAACTCTGCTAAATTAACTTCTATCTATAATAATGTTAAAAATATTCAAACAGCAGTAGATATGTATGCTTTAGACCATAATGGTAATTATCCAACAGTCAGTAAACCATCTGAACTTATCCCTGAACCAATAGACTTTACTATGTTACATACAAAGTATATAAGAGATTATCCTGATATAGATGGTATAAAATATTGGGTTTATTTCACAGGCAAAGTATGGGATTCTACGATAGATTCCCCTAAAAATATACGATATGTTAACAATATAATTACTTGGGAAAGAGTAGAAGGAGTTAAACAATATCAAATATATGAATTGGAAGGATACAATGGTGTAATTGAAACTGCAACGGCTAACAATAGAAAAATTAAATTAATTGCTAATGTTTCAGAAACTACATTTACAGATGAAGAAGATAAAACTTATCTTGTAAATGTTGTTGACCCAATAGGATTAGAGAGTGCCCCTGTTGGGAAAGGTATGTAGGTTTTACAGTAGATTATTCTTATAAAAAGCCTTTATCGCAAAAACCTGTTGCAAAAATAACTATGAATCCTTCTAATGGAATTACAACTGTAACTAATATTACTTGGGGTTATGAAGAGTCTTATCATCCTGAAGGATTAAATATTGTAGAGGCTGAATGGCAAAATAAACAAGATAAATATTCAGCAGGTAAACATACAGTTCGTTTAAGAGTTAAGGATGAAAAAGGAATTTGGTCAGAATGGGTATCAAAAACATTTACAGTAGAAGAACCTGATTTTCATTCTATAACATTTGAATACACAGGAAATATTTAAGAATTTGAAGTTCCCTATACAGGTGTTTATCTTTTAGAAGTATTGGGTGCTCATGGTGGTGAAGGACAAACAACCACTTATTCTTACGCAATTGGAGGTTATAATGGAGGAGGTGGAGGTGGTTCCTCTTATATTGGCGGAGTACAAAATGGTTCAACACAAGCAGATGTTAACGAAGGAAATGGTAAAGCAGTTATAACTTTAATAAGGAAATAATTAAGAGAGGCTATTAAACAGCCTCTCTTAAAATTTATCTACGAAAATATTTTAAAATTTATCATAGATAATTACTTTTCTATATGAAGGAAAAACCTATAAGAACAAGAAATATACTTACTTTTAAGAAAGAAGTGATTGTCATGAAGAGGTGGTGGAGGTGCAGGTGGATATGATGGTTCAGGATACGGAGGTTCTTATAATATAGGAATCAATCGAAACAATTTATCAATGGCAAAGAGTGATTACGGAAAAGTTATTGTTACATTCGTAAATCCATAATATACAATAAGAGGCTATTTAAAGCCTCTTATTGTATATTATAATAATGTATGTTATAATGTTTATAATCAATTTATAAAGGGGGTAACAACTTTGATTATAAACAAGATTTTCAAAGAACTATTCGATTTGAACGATAAAATTATGATATTCACTCATAAAGACATGGATGGTCTGGGTTGTCATATTCTTTTGGAAAAAGTAATGAAGACATCCCCTGCCTTCAAGTATGTAACTAACTATAATTCTAATAAAGCGATTAAAGACTTTATCAAAAACGATAATGATACTTTTATCGTTATAACAGATGTTAATGTTGATAAAGAAACTGCAGAACTGTTAAATGAAAGAGGAAGAGTAATTCTTATTGATCATCATCTTTCTGCACAGTTCTTGGATGAATATAATTGGGCTTTTATTGAAATGGACTTATCTGCAACCTTGCTTGTATATCATTTCTTAAAAGAAAATTATGAAGTTGATATTACAGCCTATGAAGATTTTGCTCGTATGGTAGATGATTATGATACATGGAAACATAATTTCCCTGTATCTAAAAGATTTAATACCCTTTATTTATTCATTGGAGAAGAAAGATTTTTTAATCGATTTGTAAATAATTCTTCCATTGAATTGACTGAAACCGAAGACTTAATTGTAACCCTCCAAGAAGAAAACATAGAAAGATACATAAAAAACAAATGCGAGAACAATATTGAAATCATTGATACCAAACACGGTAAATGTGCTGTTGTTTTCGCAGATGACCACATTAACGCTATTGCACACCATCTGCTTGATAACTATGAAGTTGATTATGCAATGGTTATTGCAGGCGGAGAAAAGGTATCTTTGAGAAGTAAAGAAAATTTTGATGTATCTGCTATCGCACAAATTTACGGCGGTGGAGGGCATAAAAATGCCGCAGGCTTTATGTTTAGAAAAGAAGATAAATTAAGTATCCTTAAAAAACTCATAAATGAAGGGGAAACTATTTAAGTAGTTTCCCCTTATATTTTAATCTCTCTTGATTTAAAAAACCTAAATAACATAATGAATGTGCTAAAGCGTCTGTTACATGGTCAGGATACTTGGATAATTGTTTAGGCAACATTCCAAGGTGTATTGCTACCGCAGAAGCAACTTCTTCTTTTGAAGCATTATGGCTTTCTGCTATGAAATATTTTGCATCTTGTGGTCTAAATTTTTTAGGCTGCAAACCATATTTCCAACCGACTTGTATCATAACTCCAACAGCCAAATTCGTTTTCATCATATTCGGAAACCTTTTATTGAAAAATAATTCTTCATAAGCCATTAATAAAGGATTTTTTGTAAGGATAACTTCTTCTAATTCACAACCAATCTCATATAATCTTTCAGCCAGATTTTGTTCAGAATTAGTTGTAATCATTCCTAAAGAATCTATTTTAGCCTTACTTGGTGTAGCCTCAATAATCCCCCAACCTATATTAGCAATCCCCGTATCTATTCCTAATATCTTAACGCTTTCGCCTTTATCCCATAATTCAAAAACCTTTTCATAGGATATTTGCTCAATTTTATTCATGCATTCCCCTCCTTTAATACTATAATAACATACTTTAAAAATTAATTCATCATTTTTTAGATGTTTTTACTATTCCAATTGCAAATTATTATGATATAATTAAATTTGATAATTTAAAGAGTTATAGTTTATAATAACCTTGAAATATTTATTAAGGAGGGTTTCGCATTGAATAAAAACGATATTAGTGTCTTGAGAAAACAATTTAAAGAGGAGTCATTTATTGACTTTTTGTTGACAGTCAGTTTTTTCATCAAAAAAGAAAATCAAGAAGTTTTAAGCGTAAAAACAAATGATTTTCGCTTATTAAATGATGAAGAAAGAGAAATCTACATAAAGAACTTCAAGAAAACATTAACAGGAAAATTAAATTCTAAACTCTTTCAATTGAAATTCAACAATGAAAATGGAACTGAAACAGAAGAGATTTTAAGCCAAATGATGACGGCAAATAGAAACCAGTTTGAGGAACTCGCCAAACACTTTGTAGACAAAATTAGAGAAAATTATGTCTATGATACAGACATTTTGGTAAACTTCATCCAATTTTACTACAATACAGAGGAAGATGTTTATCCTTTTATTATGTGTAGCGTAAATAAGATGAAGAAAAATGAAAGAGAACTGATGTTTGATTATGTCAACAGAAGTTTTGATATTAAAAGAGAACTTAATCCTATTATCAATATGAAATCCCCGACAGATGGTTTCCTATACCCATTACTTGAGGATAAAAGACCACAAGTTGGTGGTTTGCTAAATTACCACTCAAAAAATAATAAAACAAATAGCATTTTTATTACCAACGTTTTAAATTGTGATTTAATTTTAACAGCAAAAGAAGAAAAAGATGCCTTCCAAGAAATTTTAAGAACTGCTATCGGAGAACAGGTTGAACCTGATTTGTTACACAAGTTGTATTCTTCCCTTAACAACTACTTTGATGGAGAAGATGACGAAGAATACAGAACTATTCCACGAACCATGTTAGAAAGAGTTCTGAATGAAATTGGCGTAGAAATCGATGATTTAACTGATATTTATATAGAAGTTTTAGATACTGAAGACTACGCTTTTAAGGCGGATAATGTAATCCCAGATTTTAGAGATAAATCTATTACAATTTCTAATACGGAAGCAGAAGTTACTTTCTCTCCTGAAAATTTGGAGAAAGTAAAACAGGTAAGAGATGAAAACGGAAGACTATTCTTACTCATGGAAATCAGTGAAAAAATGAGAACTGAAAACTTTAATATGGCTGTAGATAATGTGCAGCGAATTAAGTTTGAAGAATAAAAAGAAACAACAATAAGAAAAGAGAGGGGAAACCCTCTCTTTTTAAATTATATAAAATACTTAAGCGAAATTATCTATCTCTATTATGCATTCGCTTTTTCTTTTTACCCCCACCACGTTTAGCCTCAATGTTTCTTGTGAGTTCCATGTGGGTTAATCTGCTCTCGTAAAGGAAGTCCTGCAATTTCTTCTCAAAGGACTCATTCTTCTTTCCCTCTTCGTCCTGTTGAGTAATCTGTCTTAATGAAAGACGAATCTGATCATCCTCCTTTACTTCGATAACCTTAACTCTGATGTGTTGTCCTTTTTTAAGGTAATCACGAATGTCTTTAACATAATCATCGGATACTTCCGAAATATGTAGAAGACCTACCTGCTTATTTGGCAGTTCAACAAACGCACCAAATTTTTTAATGTTATTAACTTTGCCATTTAAAATGTCGCCTACTTTAACATTAACAGACACTATAAATTCTCCTCCCCTTTAATAATTAAAAATTAAGAGTCTGATATTATTCCTTATCTATATTATAAAACAAAATTGATATATTTGCAAATAGATTTTCAATTTTTTATTTGTTTTTTCAACATGAATAAAATGTTCTTGTGAAAGTGTTCAAATTTTTGAAGGTTAAACAAAAAACATATCGAAGAATAAGATGTTTCATGTATAGAAAAGGAGGTGCAATATGAATATAAGTGCTGTTTCTCCAACAAATACTCATTTTTCTGTATCAGAGAAAAGAAAAAAGGATGAAATTAAAGTAGCCAATGTATTTGAAGCAGAAGGTGATAGTAGACAAGATTCCCTTTCATACAATTGTTATGAAAATGCGTATCAAGTATATAACAGATTAGGAGATGAATATAATAAAAAAAGACTTCTTAAAAAATTAGATGGAGTAAATAGAAAAATACTCAAAAATTTAGATAGTAAAGATTTATCAAATGAAACGAATATCAAAACCTTAACACAGTTTTATATTCTGAACTATAAAACAATGGAAATAGAGGATGTTTTAAAAGAAATAGTTTCGGATTTTTTCCCCAATTTTTACATCCGAAATCTATTCCCTTTCATCCCTGATACAGATAGTAAAAATAACTTTCTAATAGAAGATATCACAGTTTATGATTATTGTAAAGAGTTAAAACAAAAAATTCAAGGGAATCGAGAACTTTTGACAGGAATTTTTAATTATTTGATTGAAGAAAAAGGTCTTACAGCAGAACATATCATCAAAATAATTAAAAACTCCAAAAAATTAGAGAAGTTTGATTCTTTCTTTATTGAAGAAAACATTAAACGATTTTTTGAAAAAGATTACTTCTGTGTAATGCAATCTTTACCCAATCAATTTGAAAATCTGTTGGCTTATATAAGTAATCATGAAGATTTTAACCCAATGAGAATAACTACTTCCTCTTTTGAAAATTTAAGTTATCTTATTCAAGATTCAAATCTTCGTCAATATTTAATCTTCTTGCTTACAAGTGAATTGGGATTTAATTTTAAAAATAAATCTGCTAATGGAAAATTAAAACCTTCAGAAATAACGCAAGGTAATTGCGTATTATTAATACATTTATTATTATGTTTGCTATATGCATAATTTGGAAACTTAATAATATTTAACCCTATCTTTTATAAGATAGGGTTTGTTTTTACTTTTTTAAAATAATTATGATATAATACTTGTACCTATTTTGAAAGGGGGTATATTTGTTGAAAGAAATCAAAATATCTATTAATGGTAAAGAATATTTTTATCCGAAGGGAACAACTTTGTTAAAAATAAGCAGAGATTTCTCTGACAATTATAAGACAAAAATATTAGCAGGCGTAGTAAATAATGTCCTGCGTGAATTGGATTATTGCATTGAAGATGATAGTGATGTAGAGTTCCTTGATTTGACCACAACTGATGGTCAAAAAATCTATAAGAGAAGTTTATCGTTTCTTTTTATTAAGGCAGTCGAAAAAGTATTGCCTCATGCAAAAGTAAAAGTAGCACATACGATTAACAAAGGAATTTTCTGTGAAATAGAAATGGCTGAAAAATTAGATGAAAATATAGTAATGAAAGTGAAAGATAAAATGCATGAATTGGTGAAAGCAGATATTCCATTTAAGAAAGAAACTTTATCGAAAGAAGAAGCCATAAAATATTTTGAAGAAAAAGGCTTCAATGATAAAGTTTCCTTGCTTAAAACCCGTGAAAAAGATACTTTAAAAGTTTATTCTTGCAATGGACATAAGAATCTATTTTACGGCTATTTAGTTCCTTCCACGGGCTATTTAACCCTTTTTGATATAGTATTAGAGGGGAATGGTATTGCTATTATATGCCCAAGAAAAAATAATCCAAATACTTTGGATAAATATGTCCATCAACCAAAATTACTACATATCTTTGAAGAAAGAAGACAGTGGAATAAAATTATAGGAGTTCATTTGGTTGGAGATTTAAATAAAGTCATTATAGAGAGAGATTACCGTGAATTAATTAGGATTACAGAAATCTTACATACAAATAAAATTAATGATATTGCAGAAGAAATTGTATCTCTTAAAAATAAGAGGATTATTTTAATATCAGGTCCTTCCTCTTCAGGTAAAACAACTTTCTCAAAACGTCTTGCTTTGCACCTTAAAGTACACGGTTTGAACCCTGTTGCCATTTCATTAGATGATTATTTTGTAGATAGGGAACTTACACCAAAAGATGAATTTGGCAATTATGATTTTGAATCCCCTTATTGTTTGGATTTAGACCTCTTTAATACTCACCTTCTTCAATTAATAGAGGGAAAAGAAATTGATATGCCTACATTTAATTTTAAAGAAGGGCGTAGAGAGTATAAAGGTCATAAACTTCGTGTAAGAGAAGACCAACCAATTATATTGGAAGGTATCCACGCCTTAAATCCTATTCTTACAAAGATGGTGGATGACAAACTAAAGTATAGGATATACGTAAGTGCGTTAGCACAATTAAATCTTGACGATCACAATAGAATATCTACGACTGATTTAAGATTCATGAGAAGAATTGTAAGAGATGCTCAATTTAGAGGTCTTGATGCTAAAAATACTATTAATCTGTGGCCTTCTGTAAGAAGAGGTGAAGAAAAATACATATTCCCGTTTCAAGAAAATGCAGATATAATGTTTAACTCAAGTTTGAGTTATGAAATTCCTGTATTAAAGAAATATTTAGTTCCTCATCTTGATAAAATAACTCCTGCGGATAAAGAATATTTAGAAGCGAACAGATTATTAAGCATTATATCTCATTTTAAAGAAATAGAAGACGAGTTAGATATTCCACCTACTTCTATTTTAAAAGAATTTATAGGAAATAGTCGTATCGTTCATTAATAGAAAATCTCCTAAGTCAATTATTTGATTTAGGAGATTTTTAATTATTAGATTTTTCTGAAAAACAAATTTGTCATTAATTTGTAATAAAGGATGATAACGATATATAATTAAATTGTAAATAATTTATAAATCAAAGGAAGGGGGGAGCCGTTTATGTTAAACTCCGAAATAGATAAAGCACTAAATTATTTAAGCAATACTATTAATCGCAAAGATATATGGAATAATTTACAATCTTTTATTAAAGAAGTAGAAGGTATTGTAAATCCTATTGAAAGACCAACTATCGAAAAAAAAGAATTACAAAATTTTGTTCTGTCTATGCAAGGGTTTGAAGATGATAATGTTCCATCAGAATTCAAATTTGACAAAAAATTAGGAGGACCAATTGATACATTTATTATTAAAGTAGAAGAAAAAGATTGCTACCGTTATTACGATTGTAAAAACAACGTCTTAATTTTTAACATAAACAGCAACAGAAGTCGCCCACTTCTGTAAGTGGGTGATGAATGTTGCTTGATAAATTCTTCCTTTATGGTATAATCAGTATTACAGGAAGGAGGTGTAATTTTGCTAAAGGCTTATAAATACAGGATATATCCAACAAAAGAACAAGAAGAATATTTTGCTAAAGTATTTGGTTGTGTAAGATTTATATACAACAAAATGCTACATGACAAAATAGAATACTATAAAAAAACAGGAGAAATGCTAAACAATACACCTGCACAATATAAAAAAGAATATTCTTTTATAAAAGAAGTAGATAGTCTTGCACTTTCCAACGCACAACTTAATTTAGAAAAAGCATATAAAAATTTCTTTAGAGATAAAAAAATAGGATTTCCAAAGTTCAAGAAAAAGAAAGGTTACCAGTCTTATACTACAAATAATCAAAATGGAACAGTAACACTTGAAGGTAGTTATCTAAAAGTTCCAAAGTTAAAGACAAAAATAAAAATAAAACAACACAGACAATTTGAAGGAAAAATTAAATCCGTAACTATATCAAAAACGCCAACAGGCAAATATTATGCTTCTATACTTGTAGAAGAAGAAATTAAAGAATTACCTAAAATAGATAAAAAAGTAGGTATAGATTTAGGCATTAAAGAATTTGCTATTTTATCTGATGGAACAAAGGTAGAAAATCCAAAATGGTTAAGAAAAACAGAAAAAAGAATTAAATTGATACAAAAATCATTATCAAGAAAGCAAAAGCAAAGCAAAAACTATGAAAGAACAAGGCAAAAACTTGCAAAACTACACGAAAAGATATCAAATCAAAGAAAAGATTTTCTTCACAAATTATCTTCTAAAATTATACACGAAAACCAAGTGATAGTTTTAGAAGATTTACAGGTAAAGAATATGCAACAAAATCATAAATTAGCCAAAGCAATAACAGAGGTATCATGGGCAGAATTTAGAAGGATGTTAGAATATAAAGCAAGATGGTATGGCAGAGAAATAATAATAGCACCACAAAATTATGCATCAAGTCAAACATGTAGTGAATGTGGATATAAAAATTCTGATGTAAAGAATTTAGCATTGAGAGAATGGAAATGTCCAAAGTGTGGTGCAGTTCATGATAGAGATATAAATGCAAGCAGGAATTTGCTAAAATTAGCCATGTAATTGGTATATCTGGGGAAGGAACAGCCCTTTGAGCGTGGGATAACTTACTCCGCTGGGAGTATTGACCACGAAGCCACCACTTCTATAAGTGGGGGTAGTTCACGGGACAATCTTATGACTTAAAAAGAATAGGCAAAATTTTAAGAATATTAAAAAATATTAAAGAGTATTAATATTTTTTGGACACCATATTATATGGTGTCTTTTATTTGGTGAAATGTAGGATATCCTTTATTTATTTTGAAGTATATAATGTATATTCAAAGAAAGGAGTGTGATATTATGAAAAAGAATAAATGGCTTGTATTTATTATTGTGTTTATAGTTGTATTATTAATTGCAACTCCCGTTGTTTTTGCCCCAACACATAATCAAACAAATCCAACAGAAAAACCCAATACAAATGTAATCGATGAGAAACCTAATCAAAATCCAAATAATGAATTAGAAGAAATAAATAAAGATGAAAAAATAGATCTTAGTGTTTATATTCCAAATGTTTCAAAGACCACTTTACATTATACAGAGGTTATGGATTCAGGAATTTCAATGGAGTTACAAGATATAGAGAAAACAAATAACTCTATTAAATATATTTTTTTAACCTTTATTGAAGATGGTTTAGGTCATATTGGAGTAAAAGGAGAAGATAGAACTTATTACACTATTTATGAAGTTACTGATACAGAAATAAAGGAAATTATTAAAAACGATATGAACGAAAAAGGATTTGAAAGAACTATTCTTAAAACACCTCTTAAAGAAGGAAGCACTTGGGAAGATAACTTCCAACATGAAAACAAAGAATATAAAGGGCAATATGAAATTATTAGTGTAAAAGATAACGAAGTTACTGTGAAATTTACAGCAAAAAATGTAGATGGATTCTATAATGGATTATATACAGAAGAATATATACTTGAAAAAGGCAAATCTATCGTTTCTTTAAAAAGAACTCTTCCATGGACAGAGAATGGAAAAGTTGTAGAAGCCCCATTTGAGTTCTATCGTGAATTACATGAAATTCACACTAAAGGTGTTCAAAGAACTCCTTATAATACAGAGTTAGACGCATATATGCCAAGTGAAAAAAGCGTATATTATTACGATGGAGTTGCTGAATATAGTCATAAATTACAATTAGATTATCAAAGAGTAAATAAAGGTGGAGATGTAAAAGTATATGGATTTAAAGGAGAACTATTTGACGGTAGAGGTTCTGAAAACAGAGAATTTACTGTGACATATATTATAGATAATGAAGGAATAAGAGAAGAAATAGAAACAACTTACGGAGATTTTGAAGAAACTCCATTCTGGTCTAAACATTATTTAAATTCTTTTAGAAACTATCCAATAATATTAAAAGCACCTCTAAAAGTCGGAACTGAATGGGATGATATAGTTGTAATAAATGATGAAGTTTATGAAGCAAAAACGGCTATCACAAACATGGTTTATAATAAAAAAGAAAATAGAACAGAAATAACAACAACTACAACTGCAAAAGTTTCACCTTCTCTAAATTATGAGAACAATACTTATGTAGAAAAAAGAGTATTTGCAGAAGGCGTAGGATTGATTTCTTTCTCCAAAAATAATCCTGGAGTAAAGATAGATAATCAAACAGAATATTATGAATTCGAGTATTCTTTAACTCGAATAGAAAATAAATAATAAATAAGCAAGGATTTTTTCCTTGCTTATTCTTATTGAAAAAATATTATACTTGCTTTAACAGTCTTTTTGGAAATACAAACAATGCTCCGTCAATTCCCAAATCAGAAATTACAATAGATTCATCAGGAATTTCATAGCAATCAATATCTCCTGTTTTACCTCCATATCTCTTCACTACTGCATCGTAAGAAGTAAGCCATAAACCCACCACTTCTTCCCTGAACCTGTTATTTATAAATTCAAGAATTTCTTCAATGAGATAGTCATAGTTCTCAATTGCCAAGTTGCGTTCTTCTTCAAAAATAAGAAGTTGTAAATCACCTTCACTCTCGGCTTCTTCTTTCAAAGCCTCTATAACATAATCATCTATTTTGAAATCCTGAAGACAATTATAATTACTTCTCATATATGCTAATATATCTGTATTACCAAGTTGTCCAATTTCAAATTTTAAAATCTCTTTTAAATCTCTTACCCCACTACCACTATAATTTTCGGTTCTAAAACCTTTTTTACTTGATAACATTTTTTCAAGTGTTGAACTGTTCGGAATCATCACAAATCACTCCTTTATAAATCACTTTACAAGTCCTTTATAAACCTATTATAACATAAATTATTACCATTATCAATATTTCTTATATAAGTATAATTGTCAAATCTTAAAGGAATTTTCGCATCATTGTCGAATAAATAACTATCTTCTTCGTAATTTATCCCAAAGAGCAAACTTAATTTTAAATAGAAAGGAGTGATATAATGTCATATTCGCCATTAGATACTGAAAAATGGCAAGATTACATACAATTTAAACTTAAGTATAAGAAAATTGATTTGCCAAAAGAAATAGAAGATATGTTAAGAAATCTTCGTGTTATTTATTTGGATTATGATACGTTTATGAGTGATGAAAAAGGTCTTCTTCATGTATATATGATGGACTTCAATTATAAAGATGAAGAATTTAAAGTAACAAAAACAGAAAGTGAAGAATATTGTATGGACCGTTGGGGTAAATTGTATGATAAACAAGAAGATTGTTTCGATTATATCTTAAAAAATAGGTTCAAATTAAATCTTGAACAAGAATTATGGGTTTTGAACACTATTAGACAATTTTTTGATGTAATAGAATAATAAATTAGCCTCCGTATTAACGGAGGCTAATTTATTGCATATTCTTTTATTGTTTTAGTAGAGATACTTTTATACCCACCACTTAAATCTTTCCCTACGATTGTTACATAACGATAAAAGTCTTCGGATTGTAAAAGTTCTGAAACATAATCTATTTCTTCTCCCGTGATAAATATGCCAGAATAAACAAATACATCTTTCGGTAGTTTATAAACCTCAACCTGACCATTTTCCTTCTTCACAATATTCTTTACTACCAATTTCTCTTTGTTCATATTCTGAAGCCCTTGGCTTCTTCCAAATTGATACCATACTTCATAATTTTTATCCATATCTCTTTTTAAGAGTTCTTCTTTATAAATAAGAAAATAGGAATAAGCATTTGGATAAAAATTCATCATTTCTTCTTCAGAAATAGGCTTATATTTGCCGTCTTCCCCTTCTTTATATGGGAAAAGAATATACTCTGTTATATTTCCACCGTCATATGTAGAACCTTTAACTATTGGCTTTAATAATTCTTTTTCAACAGGATAGCCATTAAAACAACAAATTTCTTCATTCAAATCTTTTATATTATTGGATATATATATTTTATCTCTTAATGTTGCAAAACCATATTGAACAGTTGCAATGCTTTTTATATTGTTTTCTTTGTTTGTCACACTGTTTACAAAATACATATTATCATTTGAACTAAAACTCCATATTTTATTTTTAAAGTTATCTATATTTAATGTTTCAATAAATTGAATACATTTATTTTCATAACAGTAATAATCAAATAGATTACTTTTATGAGTCTTGTCTAATAACATAATTGCAGTATAAGTAGAAACATTAAAAACTTTTTCACTTCCGAAATTTATTAGTTTAGATAAGAATTGTTCTTTTCGGATGTGTTCTCTGAATATAGAAAAGGAATTGTTATACATAAAACTATTTGGAGTTATGTAACACAATTTACCCCGTTCATTTAACATATTTAAGCCTAATTCATAAAAAGCAATATAAAGGTCTATAATCCCATTATTACATAGTTTATAATTATCTTTGATATAATTTCTAACTTCTATATCTAAATTATGAACTCTTACATAAGGTGGATTCCCAATAACAAAATCCATTTGCCCATTATACTGATGAATTTTCAATGCATCTTCATTTAAAATATTCCATTTAACTCCTGTTATTTGATATTTTTCAAGTAATTTATTTAATTTAAGTATGGCTTCTTTATAATATTTTTTATCAATTTCAATAGCATAAATATGATTTTCTAAACCTTCTTTTATTTGCTGGATTGACCAATTTTTTGATAATGCGGAATCTATGTACCTTTTAACTATCTCTAATAAAAATGCTCCATCTCCACAAGAAGGTTCAATAATTTTTTTATCAAGTATATGATTATCAGTATAACCTGAAAAATCCAAAATTAAATTAACAAGCCATTTATCAGTAAATACCTGACCTAAATTCTTTTTCATTCATTGACCCCCTTTATACACTCTATTTTAACATGAAAGTCTTTTATAAACAATGTAAGACTTGTTTTGAAATTTAATAATAAAAAAGATGTGCTTTATAAAGCACATCTGAATTGATTTTTGTTTTTATTAATTGTCAGTACAGTTATTATTTTTTCATATTGTTAATAAATCCTTTAATTACTTTACATACACTTTCAATATGATACCTCATAGTAAATATTTGATCAGAATATTCGGGATAAAATTTAATTCCATATTTACAAAGAGGAATAACATATTCTTCTGTTTCTTTAACATATTCTTTCATCTTTTCGATAGTAAATGAACCCATCATAGTCGAGATATTATGACACCTATCAGAAATTTTTACTATTAATGTTTCAGGTCTTTGTTTGATTTTATCATAATAAGATTGAGTTGTTTCTCCTTTGTTTTTGCTTAAAATAGAAATGAACTCGACAATTTTAGGGTCTAAACCATAATCGTGGATTAATGTATTGGGAGTAACATTGCAATCTTCCAAAACATCATGAAGTATAGCCGTTGCTAATATAATATCATCGTGTATTTTAAGAGCAACCAATTCAGAAGTTACTCTCATAGGATGTTCTACATATGGCTCTCCACCTTTGCGAAATTGTCCTTCATGAAGAATAGTTGCAACATTAATTGCTTTTAATGTATTAAAATAATTTTTACCTTTTGCAAACCCCTTTAAATAAATCATTTCTTTATGTGCCATATCTTTCCCCTCCTTAAATACTTAACAAATATCTTATAAACATGATAACACCAAAATAACAATATGTAAATTAAAATTTTACTTTCTACTATATAAAATAATTGACATATTTATGTCAATAGTCTATACTGAAGGAAAATATACGAAGGAGGTATAAAACAATGAAAAGATTTTTCATTCTGTTTTTGTCCGTTTTAATGGTATTCTGTTTTTCAAGTTCTGCAGTTTATGCAGTAGAAAATACATCTCTTAAAACCGTAAATGTTTATTTGGATAATACGGTTGAGGTTGTATCCTTTATTAAAGAAGTTGAAAGAATTAATGGAGAAGTTCTTTCTGTAAAAGTAAATCGTTACTGCAACATTCTCCCCGTAGTTCCAAGACTTCCAATTCTTCAAGAACAAAGTTTTTCTAAATCTATTGGAGTTTCAACATCTGACGGCAATATAGGTCATTCAGTTGGTGTATCTTATAGCCTATCAGAAGGCGAAAATATCTCTTATAGCACTTCATACGGCGTAAGTGTTACTTCATCTGAAAATAAAAATAATAATGTTGAGATTTCACAGGGAGTAAGTCAAGGAGTGTCTGTTAGTAAATCTATTACAGAAATAGAACCAAGGCTGAATAAAATTACAGAAACAATTTTAATTGCGAAAGTAAAAATTCCTGCGAATAAAATCAATGACTTGTTTAATATTAAAGGAGTTGTAGGAATTTCTAAATAAATTAAATATGAATTGAAGACCACATTTTATCTAATATTAAGCAAGAATACTCCCTCCTCTAAACGAAGTGAAGGAGGGGAATGAATTGTAGGGAGGGAAGCCCCCGAAGTTACGCTTGTGGACATCGTATAAGACCTGTTTTCAGGCACGATGGCTGAAGCAAGAAGCCCCCACTTCAAACCGCAAGGTTAAGTGGGGGAGGC
>Ga0134092_1000163_pt1 | contig 68390 bp, 48 predicted proteins | sample 3_6taG_FD_94454 | JGI IMG/M metagenome (GOLD analysis project Ga0134092, IMG submission 94454) | Switchgrass degrading microbial communities from high solid loading bioreactors in New Hampshire, USA - 3_6_20_6_A3 metaG | ecosystem: Engineered > Bioreactor > Semi-continuous > Anaerobic >... | reverse complement strand
TATATGTTCCTTCGTCGGTGGACACCCGCAAAAAGGCGGCGATAGTTAGAGAAGCATATAAGGCGGCAAAGGACTATTCTCCTGAAATTGTACAGGTAGTGGCATGGTATGGGGATGTGGACCAGAAAGTGCTCATCGCAAACAGCGATGGCCTTTTAGTGGAGGACAGGAGGATTAGGACAAGACTGCATATTCAATCAGTGGCAAGCGACGGTAAGGAAAATCAAACAGGTTTTACCGGACCGGGTAGGTCAATGGGATTCGAAATGTTTGAAACAATTGATCCCGAGGCCTATGGAAGGGAAGCCAGCAGAATGGCTGTAACCATGCTTCATGCTGATTTGTGTCCTGCAGGAAGAATGCCGGTTGTTATAGATAACGGTTTTGGCGGAGTGATATTCCATGAAGCATGCGGTCACGGCCTTGAAGCGACTTTTGTTTCGAAAGGCCACTCGGTATTTGCGGGTAAACTGGGAGAAAAGGTTGCATCCGAAAAGGTGACTGCCATAGATGACGGAACGATACCCAATGCTTGGGGTTCAATAAATATTGACGATGAGGGTATACCTTCACAGAGAAAGGTATTAATTGAAAAGGGAATATTAAAAGGTTACATGGTAGACAAATTAAACGGCAGAAGAATGGGAATGGCACCTACCGGAAGCTCAAGGCGGCAATCTTACAAGTATGCGCCCACCTCCAGGATGACAAATACTTATATAGCTCCCGGAGAAGATAATGAGGAGGATATAATTGCTTCAACCCCTGAGGGATTGTATGCAAAGGAAATGGGCGGAGGTTCCGTTGACCCTGTTACCGGTGAGTTTAACTTTGCAGTTGCAGAGGCTTATCTAATAAAGAACGGCAAGATTGACAAACCTGTTAGAGGAGCAACATTGATAGGTAAAGGTTCGGAAATACTGTTAAAGATTGATATGGTCGGAAAGAACCTTGATATGGGTCAGGGTATGTGCGGATCCATAAGCGGAAGTGTTCCTACAAACGTTGGCCAACCGATGATCAGGGTTTCTGAAATTACCGTTGGAGGGAGGTAAATAATATGGGAAACATGAATTTCACCGAATTTAAGGAAAAATTATTCGATGCTGCCAGAAAAAAAGGGTTTACCGACTTTGAGATATTTTACACCAGTGGTGAAAATTTCGGAGTAACTGTTTACCGTGGGGAGATTGATAATTATAGTGTTAATGCCACAAGGGGACTTGGATTCAGAGGAATTTTTGAGGGAAAAATGGGATATTCATATACTGAAATCCTTGATGATGAAGCGGTGGATCTTCTGGTGGAAAACGCCAAAGTCAATGCAACTATTATAGATGATGAGGATAAAGAGGAGATCTTTGCCGGAAGTGAGAAGTATTCGAATATAAACTGCTATAATGAAGAATTGGATGATATAAGCGCAGACCGGAAGATAGAGCTTGCCATGGAGATGGAAAAAACGGCACTGGAAGAGGATAAAAGGGTTAAGGATGTAAGGCACTGCAGCGTTCATTCTTTTGCTGTAAACGTAAGCCTGGTAAATTCAAAGGGGCTGGAGTTGAGCCACAGGACAAATGCCATTTATGCGATGCTTTCACCGGTTGTCGAAGAAAATGGTAAAACCAATACAGCAATGGAATTTATTGCTACCAGAAACTTGAGAGATTTTAATGTGCATAACCTGGCAAAAGAAGCAGTGAGGAAATCCCTTTCATTCATTGGCGCAAAACCTGTTCGTACAGGCAAGTACATGGTTATATTGAATAATGAAACTGCTTCGGATATACTTGAGACCTATTCCTCCATCTTTAGTGCTGAGAGGGTGCAAAAGGGCATGTCCCTGTTGAAGGATAAAACAGGCAAGATGGTAGGATCAAAAGCTCTTACAATTATTGATGACCCCCTTATGGAAAACGGGATGGTATCCGCACCCTTTGACGGCGAAGGTGTGGCCTGTTATAAGAAGGAGGTAATAAAGGAAGGACAGCTTGTTACATTACTTTACAACTTAAAAGCTGCTGCTAAAGACGGAGTTAAAAGCACGGGTAATGCATCAAGGCCTTCATATGCCTCAACCATTGATATAGCACCTTCAAATTTTTACATCAAGCCAGGAGAACTTGAACTGGAAGCATTGTGCCAAAAGATGCATAACGGGCTTTTAATAACTGAAGTTCAAGGGCTTCACTCAGGGGCAAATACTATATCGGGTGATTTTTCACTTGCCGCCAAAGGATTTGAAATAGTAAACGGAAAGATAAGCCGTCCTGTTGAGCAAATAACAATAGCCGGCAACTTTTATAAGATGATGGAAGATGTTATAGAAGTGGGTAAAGATCTTAGATTCGGTGTGCCATCGGGTGTATCTTCATTCGGAAGCCCTGCTCTGCTGATTAGGGAATTATCCGTAGCAGGCTTGAATGATTAAGAGAATAAGGCAGTGATATGGAATAGTAACAAAAATACCGGAACCATGTATTTATATGGTTCCGGTATTTTATTTATAATTACATATTTATAATTACAAAATCATCGTTAATTGCCGAAAAACTCTTCATAAAGGGATTTTACCGCTTTTATACAGTCTTCTGCTTTAACACCGAACATAATGCTTATCTCTGAAACCCCTTGATTTATCATTTCTATATTGACACCAACCCTCGCAAAGGCTGCCGTTGCCCTGGCTGCAATTCCTACAGTCTGGCTCATGCCTTCTCCTACAATCATAATGAGAGCAAGATTATGCATGATTGAAACTTCATCCACTGATAGTTCATTCCTGATACGGTCAAGTATACGTGCTTCCACATCCTTATCCAGCTGAGACTGGTTTAAAACAACCGATATATGATCAATACCCGATGGCATGTGATCATAGGAGATATTCTCATCCTCAAGTATTTTCAAAAGCTTTCTCCCAAATCCAATTTCACGGTTCATCAGGTATTTGCTTATATTAATGCAGCAGAACCTGTCGTCATTAGCAATACCGATAACAGGACGGGTAATATTGTGTCTTGCCGGAACGATGGCTGTACCGGGAGCATTAGGATTATTGGTGTTCTTTATTCTTACCGTGATTCCCTTTCGATATACAGGGATTAATGCCTCTTCATGCAGTACATTAAAACCGGCATAGGAAAGTTCGCGCATTTCCCTGTATGTAAGCTCGTGTATAGGACATGGGTTGGAAATTATTCGTGGATTAACGGAATAGACACAGTCAACATCCGTATAGTTTTCATAAATGTCAGCATCTACTGCTGCAGCCAGTATGGAACCTGTGATGTCAGACCCTCCCCGGGAAAACGTAACTATCTCTCCGTTAAGAGAGTAGCCGAAAAATCCGGGGAAAACAATAATTCCTGGAATCTCCTTTAAACATTTCAGGTTCTCATAGGATTGGGGTAGAACCTGTGCGTTGCCGAATTCGTTACTGAGCAGCAGTCCTGCATCTTTCGGGTTTACGTAGCATGCATTTATGCCCAGGCTTTTTAGATAGCATGCCACAAGTTTAGCGCAGTTATCTTCACCCGCTGCTTTCATTATGTCAACAAACTCTTTTTTGTTTCCTGAATATAATTTTAAGCGGCTTTTAATATCTGTGCTTATTTCATCCATTATGCCGTCCGAAATACCAAGGTCGGTTGCAATGTCGTTGAAACGACCAATTACTTCCTGGCATTCCTTATCAGCATTACCTTTCTCTATATAACTTTCGGCGCATTTAATAAGAAGATCCGTAACTTTTGTATCTTCACTGTATCTTTTACCCGGTGCCGAAACAACCACGATTTTTATTTCCGGGTCCGATGTTATAATATTGCATACCTTTTTTACTTGCTCTGCATTTGCTAGAGAAGTACCGCCAAATTTTGCAACTTTCATTCTCAATCCCTCACTTATATTTGCATAGATAACATACTAAAAAGGAGATTTACTCCCTACTATACATTATATTTTAAATTACTTAAAGTGTTATTTATTTCGGTTGCAACGTAATGCATATGTAAATAAGAATGCATATGAAAATACACATGCAAACATATAATTAAATAATACAATCACTTGTAAAAGGTGTCAATAATTTTATTTTTTTGTGGATATAAACATAAAATATATAGTTAATACAAAAAAATAGAGTATTACGATAGGAAAAATTTAATTTTTATCAAAAGGTCTTTACACCTTAAAAGATTATGGGTATATAAAATATATAAACAGCAATGCAGAGAAGTAGAGAGGTTGGGTGACATTATGATCGAAAAAGAAACCATTAAAATAACAGGTATGTCATGTGCTGCTTGTGCAGCCCGAATTGAAAAGAGGCTGAATAAGCTTGAAGGTATACAAAAAGCTGTGGTAAACCTTACAACTGAGAAAGCGTCGGTAGAATATGACAGCGCAAAAGTTCAAGTTTCGGACATGATCAAGGCCATAGAAGCACTTGGATATAAGGCCGAGAAGTTTGAAGAAGCCGGCTTTGACAGGGAAAAGGAGCAGAGGGAAAAGGAAATAAAACGTTTAAGGACTGAGTTCGTAGTCTCTGCAATACTTAGCTTTCCCCTGGTTATGGCAATGATTTTGCACCTGTTAAATATCAACCTGGCATTTCTTCATAATGAATATTTACAGCTGATAATTGCTACGCCCGTGCAGTTTATAATAGGCTTTAGATTCTATAAGAATGCATTTCATGCCCTTAAGGCCAAAAGCCCCAATATGGATGTCCTGATAGCCATGGGTACATCAGCGGCGTATTTTTTCAGTATTTATAATGCGTTCTTTGTACCGGCCGAACCGGGTATGATGAAGGAACTGTACTTTGAGGCTGCTGCGGTTATCATCACCCTGATACTTCTTGGGAAATACCTGGAAGCTGTGGCCAAGGGCAAAACCTCGGAGGCCATAAAGAAGCTGATGGGCTTACAGCCCAAAACCGCCAGGGTTATAAGGAATGGCAGAGAAGAGGATATCCCGGTGAATGAAGTGGAAGTCGGGGATGTCATAGTGGTGAGACCTGGAGAAAAGGTTCCGGTAGACGGGAAGATTATCGAGGGCAGTTCTTCCATAGATGAGTCCATGTTGACCGGAGAAAGTCTGCCTGTGGAAAAAAAGGTTGGGGATATTGTTATCGGTGCAACAATAAACAAGTATGGAACCTTTAAGTTTGAAGCCACAAAGGTGGGTAAGGATACGGTCCTGTCGCAAATAATTAAAATGGTAGAGGAGGCCCAGGGTTCGAAAGCGCCTATACAGAAGGTTGCTGACAAGGTATCGGGAGTTTTTGTACCTGTGGTCCTGGGAATTGCGGTTATAACATTTCTGATCTGGTACCTTGCGGCCGGTGACTTTACCCATGCTATTGTCAGCGCAGTATCTGTCTTAGTCATAGCATGCCCTTGCGCCTTGGGCCTGGCAACCCCAACTGCTATCATGGTTGGTACGGGAAAGGGTGCGGAAAACGGTATCCTTATCAAAGGCGGAGAATACCTTGAAATGGCGTATAAGTTAAATGCCGTGGTGCTTGATAAGACAGGAACAATTACAAAGGGACAGCCGGAAGTAACGGATATATTATCATTAGGACAAATTCAAAGTAATGAACTTCTCCGCCTGGCTGCCATTGCCGAGAAGAATTCCGAACATCCCTTGGGAACGGCTATTTATGAAAGAGGTAAGAGGGAATTTGGCAGTATACCCGATCCTGAAGGGTTTGAGGCAATTCCCGGAATGGGAGTCGTGGCGGTTGTTAACCGGAAAGAAATATATATAGGAACCCGCAAATTGATGGCTGAAAGAAATATAGATACTAAATCGTCGGAAACGTTAATAACGCAACTTGAGGATGAAGGTAAGACTGCAATGTTGATAGCCGTGGATAAAAAGATTGAAGGAATTATAGCAGTTGCGGATACTCTTAAGGAAAGTTCAAAACAAGCCATTGAGGAATTAAAAGAGATGGGCGTCGAAGTATATATGATAACCGGTGACAACAAGAGAACGGCTGCCGCAATTGCAAGACAAGTAGGCATTTCTAATGTCCTGGCAGAAGTACTTCCTGAGAAAAAGGCAGATGAAGTGGAGAAACTCAAGAAACAGGGCAAGGTGGTCGCAATGGTGGGTGACGGAATAAATGATGCTCCGGCCCTTGCCACTGCAGACATAGGCATGGCCATCGGTACGGGAACGGACGTGGCAATTGAAGCATCGGATATAACCCTGATGAGGGGGGATTTGAACGCTATACCTGCAGCAATCCGTCTGTCAAGGAGAACCATGAGAAAAATAAAGCAAAACCTGTTCTGGGCTTTTATATATAACATTATAGGCATACCCTTTGCAGCAATGGGCCTGCTAAACCCAATTATAGCCGGAGGAGCGATGGCATTCAGTTCAGTATCAGTTGTTACAAACTCCCTCAGCTTAAAGGGATTCAACCCATATAAAAAATAAATAAAAAGGTAAATTAAGAAATAAAGAAGATAGTGAATGGAAAACAAAAAAACAGAACATTTGTTTGACTAAATGCATATTTGTGGTATAATATAATGAACAAAAAAAATGCTTGAGGGAGGCAACCTTTAAATATATGCCGGAATTTAAAATCGTATCTGATTTTAAAATGCAGGGTGACCAGCCTGAAGCAGTAGAGAAACTGGTTGAGGGTATTAAGAAGGGATACAAAAAGCAAACCTTGCTAGGGGTTACCGGTTCAGGCAAGACCTTTACCATGGCCAATATTATTGAAAGGGTACAAAAGCCCACGTTGGTAATAGCCCATAATAAAACTCTTGCAGCTCAGCTTTGCAGCGAGTTTAAGGAGTTTTTCCCAAATAATGCGGTTGAATATTTTGTAAGTTACTACGACTATTATCAGCCTGAAGCCTACATACCCTCAACAGACACCTATATTGAGAAGGATGCGTCAATAAATGATGAAATAGATAAATTAAGGCACTCAGCCACGGCCGCGTTGTTTGAGAGGCGGGATGTGATTATCGTGGCCAGTGTTTCATGCATATATGGCCTTGGAGACCCTGACGACTACAGGACCCTTATGATTTCCCTTCGTCCCGGAATGCGCAAGGACAGGGATGAAGTGATAAGAAAACTGGTTGAAATCCAATATACCAGGAATGAAATAGATTTCAAACGAAGCACTTTCAGGGCACGGGGCGACGTGCTGGAAATATTTCCTGCATCTTCTTCAGAAAGGGTTATAAGAGTTGAATTTTTTGGGGATGAAATTGAAAGGATAACCGAAATAGACCCCCTTACAGGAGAAATACTTGGGGTCAGATCCCATGTGGCAATTTTCCCGGCATCCCACTATACTACCACCTGTGATAAAATGGAGAAAGCCCTTATTTCAATTGAAAAGGAGCTTGAGGAAAGGTTAAGGGAACTCAGGAGCCAGGGAAAACTGCTTGAAGCCCAGCGCCTTGAGCAGAGAACAAGATACGACATTGAAATGATGAGGGAATTGGGATTTTGCCAGGGTATAGAGAACTACTCAAGGCATATAAGCGGAAGGAAGCCGGGAAGCCCTCCCTATACCTTGCTTGATTATTTCCCTGATGACTATCTTATGTTTATTGATGAGTCTCACGTAACAATCCCCCAGCTAAACGGAATGTATAACGGGGACATGTCAAGAAAGAGCGCATTGGTGGAATACGGTTTTCGCCTGCCGTCGGCCTTTGACAACAGACCTCTTAAGTTTGAAGAATTCGAACAGAAAATCAACCAGGTGATATTTGTAAGTGCCACACCGGCCCAGTACGAACGCGAGTGTTCGGAACAGATAGTTGAGCAGATTATCAGGCCGACCGGACTGGTGGACCCTGAGGTTGTAGTGAAACCTGTACAGGGGCAAATAGATGACCTTATTGACGAAATAAGCATCCGGGTTAAAAAGAATCAACGTGTACTGGTAACCACACTTACCAAGAGGATGGCGGAGGATTTGACCGAATATCTCAAGGAAATGGGGTTTAAGGTAAAATACCTGCATTCCGATATAGAAACCATAGAACGTATGGAGATAATAAGAGACTTGAGACTTGGAGTTTTTGATGTCCTGGTAGGTATAAACCTGTTAAGGGAAGGACTGGACCTGCCTGAAGTTACACTGGTGGCTATTCTTGATGCCGATAAGGAAGGATTTTTGAGGTCTGAAACATCCCTGATCCAGACTATAGGCAGGGCAGCGAGGAATGTTGAAGGTAAGGTTATAATGTATGCAGACGTTATTACAGATTCCATGAGAAGGGCAATTGACGAGACAAACAGGAGAAGAAAAATGCAGATGGAATATAACCGCAAACATGGAATCACCCCAAAAAGCGTTCAAAAGGGTATCAGGGATATTATAGAAATAACCTCTGCAGTAGAGGATGGTAAGGCATATTCCGGTCAGAGTGATGAGAAAGCCGGATATTACGATAAAGTAGGCGAGGAAGGCAGAGAATACGGTGTAAGCAAAAAAGACATGGAAGTGCTTATTGAAAGATTGACGAAGGAAATGAAAAACGCTGCAAAAAACCTTGAGTTTGAAAGGGCAGCGGAACTTAGGGATAAGATTAAGCAGCTTAAGGAAAAAATGAAAGATAAAAAATGAAAGGTAAACGCTGGGCAATTATCCTGTTAAGGCTGTAAAATACATGACTGGATCAAAAATACAACAGATAATAATATAGGTGAGGTGCAATATGACAAGAAACAGCATTTATATCAAGGGAGCCAGGGAACACAATTTAAAGAATATTGACATAGAAATACCAAGGGATAAACTCGTTGTTATCACCGGTTTAAGCGGTTCAGGGAAATCATCCCTTGCCTTTGACACCATATACGCAGAAGGACAGAGAAGATACGTGGAATCTCTGTCTGCCTATGCAAGGCAGTTCCTTGGATTGATGGAAAAACCCGATGTTGATTATATAGAGGGCCTTTCCCCGGCAATATCAATAGATCAAAAGACAACAAGCAAAAACCCCCGGTCAACAGTTGGAACCGTAACGGAGATATATGACTACCTGAGGCTTTTATATGCCAGAATCGGCACACCCCACTGCTATAACTGCGGAAAGGAAATATCCCAGCAGACGGTGGACCAGATGGTGGATAAAATAATGGCCCTGGAAGAAGGGACAAGAATACAGCTTTTGGCACCTGTTGTGAGGGGGAGAAAGGGAGAATACAGTAAACTGATTGAAGATGCCAAAAAAGGCGGATTTGTAAGAATAAGGATTGACGGGGAGATATATGATATAAATGATACTGTAAAACTTGATAAAAATAAGAAGCATAATATTGAAATTGTGGTGGACAGACTCATAATAAGGCCTGATATTGTAAAGAGGCTTACTGAATCCATAGAAACCGTATTAAGGTTATCAGGCGGCCTATTACTGGTGGATGTTATAGGCAAAGAAGAATTGCTGTTCAGTCAGAATTTTGCCTGCACGGATTGTGGAATCAGTATCGAGGAACTGACACCGAGAATGTTTTCATTTAACAACCCCTATGGTGCCTGCCCAGCATGTACGGGATTAGGTGTTATTCTGAAAATGGACCCTGATTTGATTATACCTGATAAATCAAAATCCCTCAAAGAAGGTGCAATAGCAATAAACGGTTGGAATCTGGAGAATGACGACGGATACTCAAGGATGATATTTAACGCCCTGGCAAAGCATTATAATTTTAGCCTTGACACGCCGGTTTGCGAGCTTCCGCCCCACATAATGGACATAATATTATATGGCACCCATGGAGAAAAGATAAATATTGAGTATGAAAAGAGCTACGGAAGCGGAAATTATATGGCAGCCTTCGAAGGCATAATTAATATTTCCGAACGGAGGTACAATGAAACACAGTCGGACAGTGCAAAACAATATTATGAAAGTTTTATGAGCGGTATCCCGTGCTCGGTATGTAACGGTGCAAGGCTGAAAAAGGAAAGCCTTTCGGTAACTATCAACGGAAAAAACATATACGAATTAACCTGCATGCCTGTGCGTGAAATAAGGAAATTCTTTAAGAATTTGGAGATGACTGAGCGCCAGAAATTAATAGCCCATCAGATATTGAAAGAAATTGATGCAAGGTTGGGATTCCTTGTTGACGTTGGACTGGATTACCTGACCCTTTCCCGTTCCGCAAGCACGTTATCCGGAGGGGAAGCCCAGAGAATAAGGCTTGCCACACAGATAGGCTCAGGGTTGATGGGTGTGCTGTATATACTTGATGAACCAAGCATAGGCCTTCATCAAAGGGATAACAGTAAACTTATTGCCACATTGAAACGGCTCAGGGATTTAGGAAATACTCTGATCGTGGTTGAGCATGACGAAGAAACCATGTATGCCGCTGACTATATAGTTGACCTTGGTCCGGGTGCCGGAGCCCATGGAGGCCACATAGTTGCCGCCGGAACAGTGGAAGACATAAAAAAGAACAGAGAATCAGTTACAGGACAGTATTTGAGTGGTATAAAAAGAATAGAGGTACCTGAAAAAAGAAGAAAACCAAATGGGAAGTACCTGGAGGTTATTGGGGCAAGGGAAAACAACCTGAAAAACATAAATGTTAAAATTCCCCTTGGGATTTTCACATGTGTTACTGGGGTATCCGGTTCCGGCAAAAGTTCATTGATTAATGAAATACTGTATAAGAGGCTTGCCGGTGAACTTAACCGCGCAAAGCAGAAACCGGGTGATCATGATGCCATACTGGGAATTGAACACCTTGACAAGGTGATTAATATAGACCAGTCGCCCATTGGAAGGACTCCCAGATCCAACCCGGCCACTTATACAGGGTTATTCGATCTTATAAGAGAGGTATTTGCCGCAACCCCTGATGCTAAAATGAGGGGATATAAACCGGGAAGATTCAGTTTTAATGTAAAGGGTGGAAGGTGCGAAGCCTGCAGCGGTGACGGAATTATAAAAATAGAAATGCATTTTCTGCCTGATGTATATGTACCCTGCGAAGTTTGCAAGGGTAAGCGGTATAACAGGGAAACCTTGGAAGTAAAATATAAGGGGAAGAATATATCCGATGTTCTTGATATGACGGTGGAAGAGGCACTGGAGTTTTTCAAGAATATACCAAGAATCCAGAGAAAACTTCAGACCCTTTATGACGTAGGCCTTGGATATATTAAGGTAGGCCAGCCTTCCACCACCCTCTCAGGAGGAGAGGCACAAAGGATAAAGCTGGCAACGGAATTGTCAAGAAGGAGCACAGGAAGAACGATATATATACTTGATGAACCGACAACAGGCCTTCATATAGCCGATGTGCACAGGCTGATTGATGTCCTGCAACGTTTGGTTGATGCAGGCAACACGGTGGTTGTAATTGAGCATAATCTTGATGTAATTAAGACCGCCGATTATATAATCGATTTAGGACCGGAGGGAGGAGACGAAGGTGGCTATATAGTCGCCGAAGGTACACCCGAGGAGGTTGCGGAATGTGAAAAATCCTATACAGGACAATTTCTTAAAAAAATTTTAATAAAATCTTAATAAAATTATATTAATATATTAATATATTGAATTGAAATATAAAAAAATGGCATGTAAAATAAAGATTTACAAACGTTAAATCATAGTTTCGTCATATATAAGATATAAAGGGGAGTGACCGCCCGGATTAGAGACAGGACATAAAATATAAATGATATATGGGAGTTGATGAATATGATGAATATGATGATGTGTACGGCTTGCAGAAAAAATCTTGCAGTAGTCTTTATAACCAAAATCATAAACGGCAAGCAAATACAAGAGGGTCTGTGCCTTGCATGTGCCAAAAAGCAGGGAATACAGCCTATAAACCAGCTGATAGAGCAGACAGGAATGACTGATGAAGATATAGAAAATTTGAGCAGCCAGATGAACAGCTTCATTGAAAATATAGATATAGATAAGCTGATTGAAGAATCCCAGGATACCGGTCAGGAGGGACTTGGTAACCTGTTTATGAATTTTTTCAATAAACCCTTGCATCAGAATGCAAACCAGGATGAGGGAAAAAAACGGGGAAAGTTTGAAGACAGGGACCCGAAAGGCGGTATGCGTACAAAGATGCAAGAAAAAAAGAACGGCAGAAAGAAAAAGTACCTGGATATGTATGGCATAAATCTTATTGATAAAGCCAGGGAAGGAAATATTGACAGGATAATCGGAAGAGAAAAGGAAATCAACAGAGTAATCCAGATTCTGAACAGAAGGACAAAAAACAATCCTGTGCTAATAGGAGAACCGGGTGTAGGAAAGACAGCAATTGCGGAAGGCCTGGCAGTTAGAATAGCAGAGAAAAAGGTACCTGCCAAACTTTTGAATTATGAAGTATACCTGCTTGATATGACTACAGTTGTGGCAGGAACACAATTCAGGGGACAGTTTGAAGCCAGGATGAAGAGTATTGTGGAAGAAGCAAAGGGACTTGGCAATATTATCCTTGTAATTGATGAACTACACAACATTATAGGGGCAGGAAATGCAGAAGGAGCAATGAATGCTGCAAATATATTAAAACCTGCGCTGGCAAAAGGAGAAATACAGGTAATAGGTGCTACTACCCTGGACGAATACAGGAAATATATAGAGAAAGATTCTGCCCTTGAAAGACGTTTTCAGCCTGTTATAGTCAATGAACCGTCTGTTGAAGAAACTATTGAAATACTAAAAGGAATAAAGGGGTACTATGAAGAGTACCATAACGTGAAAATATCTGATGAAGTTATAAGGGCAGCTGTATACATGTCAGAGAGATATATAACTGACAGGTATCTGCCGGATAAGGCAATAGACGTAATAGATGAAGCCTGTTCAAAAGTAAACCTGAATAATAGAATTCTTACCGAACTTTACATGCTGAAAGAAGAACTTGCACAGGTACAGGAGGAAAAAGAGTTTGCGGTATCGGCCGATTCAATAGAGGATTATCAAAAGGCTGCAGACCTGAAAGTCAGGGAGTGCCAGTTAATAGAAAAAATTAAAGCTATGGAAGAGAAGTGCAAGGATATTGAGGTTACTGTAGAAGAAGTTGCAAGTGTAATTGAAGCCTGGACCGGTATACCCGTGCAGAGGGTTACCGAGTTGGAAACACAGAAGCTGCTGAATCTTGAAGAAAGGCTGCACAAGAGAATCATAGGTCAAAATGAAGCAGTAAGCAGCCTGGCTAAGGCTATCAGGAGAAACAGGGCAGGATTCAGGAAAAAGAAGAAGCCCAGCTCATTTATCTTTGTTGGGCCTACAGGGGTAGGTAAGACTGAGTTAGTTAAAGCACTGGCAGTTGAATTATTCGGAAGCGAAGACGCTTTAATAAGGCTGGATATGTCCGAATACATGGAGAAACATTCCGTTTCAAAGCTGATAGGTTCTCCACCCGGATATGTAGGATATGAAGAAGGCGGACAGTTGACTGAAAAGATCAGGAGGAAACCATATTCGGTCATATTGCTTGATGAAATAGAAAAGGCCAATCCGGATGTATTTAATATGCTTTTACAGATACTTGAGGATGGAAGGCTGACAGACAGCCATGGAAGAACAGTAAGCTTTGAAAATACTATAATAATAATGACTTCGAATGCGGGAACCAGCTTAAAATCCAACGGAATAGGTTTTGGTAAGGAAAAATACAACGACATGGCTGAAAAAGTCAAGGATGTTCTAAAAGAGACCTTCAGGCCGGAATTTCTGAACCGGATTGATGAAATAATCGTATTCACCGAGCTTGACAGGAATGAACTAAGGCAGATTGTGGATCTGATGCTGAAAGAAGTGGAAGAAAATATTAGAGAAAAAGGCATGACTATCAGTGTCACCGAAAAAGTAAAGGATTTCATACTTGAAAAGGGTTATGATGTGAAATTCGGAGCAAGGCCCTTAAGAAGGACGATTCAAAGATATATAGAGGATGAAATGTCGGAGCTTTATTTGAAGGGTATATTTAAAGAAGGAAGCAACATCATTGTTGATATGGAAGATGGAGAAATAGTATTTAAAGAAATGAAAACCAGCTTAATTGCGCCTATAAAGCAGGAAACCGAATTATAAACTCGGTTCCGGCACCTGGCCGGCTTTGGACTTTTATATCACCGTTGTATAGGTTTACAATGTGCTTTACAATAGAAAGCCCAAGGCCGGTCCCCCCCATACTTCTTGATCTGCCCTTATCCACCCGGTAAAAACGTTCAAATATTCTTGGAAGATGTTCTTCGGGAATTCCTATACCTGTATCCTTAACCTTCATAATCAGCCAGCCTGCATTTTTGTATACGGAAATTAGTATGCCGCCTCCGGATACATTGTATTTAATGCCATTATCTATTAAATTTATTAGCATTTGCTTGATCCTGTTCCTGCTTGCATTTATGAAAAGGTTATTTCCCCTGCTGTTAATATGAATACTTACATTTTTTTTGTCAGCTTCAGACTTCAGCATGGCGGCGCACTCTTCAATTACCCCGGCTACATCCACAGCTTCTGTACTTGTTTCATTTTTACCGGACTCTATTTCCGAAAGCTGCAAGATATCGTTAATCAGGGCGTACAATCTTTCTGATTCAATATCTATTATCTCAAGGAATTTATCAGCCACTTCCTTGTCATTGATTGCACCGTTTCTTAACGTTTCAATGAAACCCCGGATTGAGGTGAGGGGCGTTTTTAACTCGTGTGTAACATTAGATACGAATTCGCTGCGGATCTGTTCAAGCTTTTTAATATTGGTAATGTCCTGGACTGATATGACTGCCCCCTGGTTAAAAGCTAAAAAAGAGTTGTCTGAAAAAGGGTTTTCTTTTAGAAATGAGCTATCTTTTAACGAGGTTTGAACCGGAACTGTTGTTATCCTATATATTCGGCCCCCGGAAAAGCTTACATTGATTTCATCAGATAAAACTGTTTTACCTTTTAAAGTTTCGTTCAGCATTCTGTTGATATGTGTATTCCGGATAATTTCCAGAATGTTCTTTCCGATAATTTCATTCTCATTGGCGTCTGGTATGCCAAAAAGGCGGCAAGCTACGGAATTTACCAACACAACTGAATTGTTCTTGTCCACGGCAATAATTCCGTCCGTCATATTATTCAGAATAGTATCCATTTTAAGATTTTTATCCTTCAAATCATAAACGGTTTTTTCCAGCTGGGATGCCATGTTGTTAAAGGTTTCTGCCAGCTGTTCGATTTCATCCTGTGATTTTACTTTTACCCGTACCTTGTAATTTCCTGAAGAAATTTCGCGGGATTTTACTATAAGCTCATGAACAGGTTCGGTGATTGATTTTGAGAACTTGATGGTTACTATCAAGGTAAGGGTTATACCTGCCAATATTCCGAGGAATTCATAACCCAGGATTATGTTGTATATACTTCTGATTTGGACAAGGGGTAGAGACAATCTGACAATGACACTGATTTCTTTTACCGGAACCGCTATGTACAGGAAATCCAGTTTGAGTGTACTGCTGAAACGAATATCTTTTCCTGTTTCCCCCTGGATTGCTTCCCTTACTTCTTTTCGGTTTAGATGATTTTCCATGGCTTGGTAATCTGCTTCTGAGTCTCCGAGAACCTTCCCGCTAAAATCAATAAATGTTATTCTCATCTGGTTATGGGCAAATTCTTCGGAATTCTGCTTTACGTCGTCTCGAGCCTGCTTTTTGCTGTCCTGATTCTGTGATCCGGAGCTTAAAGCCTCGGCATAGGATTTTGCAGCTCTGTCAAAATCCACGTTTTCACTATTGAGTTTTTCGTTGACCAAATCGTATCGTATAAGTTCATTAACCTTTTTTCCACTTCAACCGTATAAAAATGCCGGGCGAGGTAAAATGTAAAAACTCCTGTTATTAATAGGCATACCAATATCAATACAGAGTAATATAAAAATATCTTCTTTTTCATGTTACCTCCTTAAGTCGCCCCGAAAGACTATCTATCCCTGAAACGGTAGCCAATTCCCCTTACGGTTTCAATATACTCCGGGGAGGAATCATTATCCTCAATCTTTTGCCTCAGATATCTTATATGCACATCTACCGTCCTGGTTTCGCCATAAAAATCAAAACCCCAGATTTTTTCAAGGAGAAATTCCCTTGACAGAACTTTCCCCTTATTAAGCATCAGGGTTTTCAAAAGCTCAAACTCTTTTAATGTCATATCGATAAGTTTTCCGTTTTTGTATACTTCATAACGGTCAGGATACAGGGTAATATTTTTAAATTTTAATACGTTATCATCATTTATTACGTTATCATCCTTATTATTCCACGATTCAGGGTATGGATTATTTCCCATGAAATTATTTGTTCTCCTGAGGATGGCTTTCACCCTGGCAACAAGCTCCCGTACGCTGAAAGGCTTTGTAATATAATCATCCGCACCAAGTTCAAGTCCAAGTACCTTGTCAAACTCCTCGCTTTTTGCAGTCAACATAATTACAGGTATGCCTGCGGTCCTTTTATTTTTGCGTATAACTTTACAGACTTCAAACCCGTCTATCCCAGGCAACATAATATCCAGTATGAAAAGGTCAGGGAGAGATGAGTCGGTCTCCAATTTTTGCAAAAGATCCTCGCCACATTCAAACAGCAAAACCCTGTATTTATTTGCTTCAAGGTTATACTTGAACAATTGCTGAATGTGATTATCGTCTTCCAAAACGTATATCAATCCCATTTCCATAACGTTCTCCTTTTATTAAATTGCTGCTAATCAAGAAATAATAGCAACTTCTTCTATATTATAGCATATTAATAATCCTATCTGTGTGCGGTTATGGAAGATTATAGTCTTAATTTGCAATATTTCGTACTATTATTTTCCTATAAAGTATTCCCTGAACAATTATTTTTCTAAAACCTTGACAATAGAAGCAGTAAAAGGATAAAAAGAAGATGGGGGGTGTGAAGAATGGGCCAAAGCCAATATATTGACAAATTTTATACCATAACAAAGCATATGTCCGATGTGTTTGACAAAACATCAAGGCAAATGGGATATAAAGCAAAGGATAAAAATGAGCATGATAAATGGAAAGATGCAGTTAGAAAGAAAATAAGCGAAATATCGGGATTGGACTTAATGGAAAAATGCAGCTTGGAGCCTCAGGTAATTGAAAGCATACAGTTTGACGAATACCGCAGGGACAAGATTATAATACAGACCGAACCGGATGTATGGATGCCTGTTTATTGTTTAATACCAAATAGCATTAATAAAGATAAAACATCCCGAAAACATCCTGTATTTATTGTTCCCCACGGACATGGCGGAGGCAAGTTCTTGGCTGCGGGAGCCATAGACATATTGCCTGTTAAAAATATGTACGATAAATTTTTCGCCAATAAGCCCTTTTTCTCCCTTCAGCTGGTGAGAGAGGGATTTATTGTTTTTTGCCCTGATGCGAGGGGTGCCGGTGAACGTAGGGAATGGATGAAGCAGTCTGACCAGAATTTCCATGAGGATACCCATAATGCATTGAATAACATGGCAATCAGTCTCGGCTATTCGTTGGCAGGAATGATGACCTGGGATTTAATGCGCTTATTGGATTATATTGAAACCCGTGAGGATTGCGATCCTGAAAGAATTGGCTGCGGTGGCATATCCGGCGGCGGAATGCAGACAATATGGCTTTCGGCTATGGATGAAAGGATAAAATGTGCTGTGACCAGCGGATATTTTTACGGATTTAAGGAGTCTTTTCTTGAATTACCTCACAATTGTGCATGCAACTTTGTCCCAAATTTATGGAAGTATGTAGATATGGGCGATATGGGTGCTTTAATAGCGCCAAGGCCTTTGCTTATTGAAAGCGGCAAAAAGGACCGTTTGAATGGGAAAAGCGGCATTGAGAACGTAATACCTCAGGTTGAAATTACCAGACAGGCTTATAAACTGCTGGGTGCGGAAGACAGGATCTATCATCACATACATGAGGGCGGACATGAATGGAATGGAGAGAAAACCATGGACTTTATTAAAAAATGGCTATTATAACTAATATCTAATGCAACTGTTTATAGGAATAAACTATTTAATAAGGAAATACAAATATAGGTGAAATATGGGGGAATGTAAGTGGATAAAAAGCTAAAACAGTGTATAGAGGGAGAAAATGGAAATTACCTGCTACCTTTTTTCTGGGTGCATGGGGAAGATGAGGAAAAACTAAGAACTGAAATTGGCAAAATTTATGATATGGGAATACACGCAATATGCGTTGAATCAAGACCCCATCCGGAGTTTGTTGGTGAAAAATGGTGGGCTGACATGGATGTAATAATTGACGAAGCCAAAAAAAGGAACATGAAGGTATGGATACTGGACGATATGCGTTTCCCTACAGGTTTTGCAGCAGGCTCGGTGGAAAAGGCTCCGCCGGAGCTTAAAAAATGGTACCTTTTCAGAAAAATCATAGACGTTTATGGGCCGGATAAGGATACGTCCTTTTTAATTAGTTCGATACTACGGGAAAAGGAATACCTAATCGGTGTTGTGGCAGCCAAAAGGGTGAATGAGGACAGCGAAGATGTGGATTCATCACTAATAGATCTCACAGACAGGATAGTGGACGGTGTTTTGTACTGGGATATACCTGAAGGCCACTGGAGGATATTTGTGCTTTACGAAACATATGACGCAAAAGGTGTCAACAATCTGCATGTAAACCATCTGGTCAGGGAATCGGTGAAACTGTTGATTGACAATGTATATCAAAAGCATTATGACAGGTATGCGGAGGAATTCGGAAAGACAATAGCAGGTTTCTTTTCAGATGAGCCTGCCTTTTATAACTTTCCCGGAACTTATGAGGCCTCAATAGGAAGAAAGCAGATGCTCCTTCCCTGGCGGAGAGGGCTGCTGGAAGAAATGGAGATGGATTATGGCAAAAAATTGCTAGCCTTTCTGCCTGGCCTATGGTTCGATATCGGGGAAATGACCCCATATATACGTTATGTTTACATGGAGAAAGTGAGCAAGCTGTACGCAGAAAATTTTGCAGGCCAGATTGGGGACTGGTGCAGGAAGCATAACGTGGAGTACATAGGCCATATAATTGAAGATAATAATGCCCATGCTAGGTTGGGGAACGGACCGGGACATTTCTTCAGGGCCCTGTGGGGGCAGGATATGAGCGGATTGGATGTGGTTTTGCTGCAGCTTTTGCCTGGCATGACCGGACATAACATGAACCTTACCGGTTTCGGGGACGGTGAATTCTTCCACTTTGGACTTGCTAAAATGGCCGCATCCCTTGGCCACATGGACCCGAAGAAAAAGGGCAGGACCGTATGTGAAATATACGGTGCTTACGGATGGATGGAAGGGCTTAAACTTATGAAATGGCTAACCGACCACATGCTTGTAAGGGGGGTCAACCATTTTGTACCTCATGCCTTCACCAACAGGGAATTTCCTGACCCTGACTGCCCGCCCCATTTTAACTTTGACAAGGTCAATCCCCAGTACAGGTACATGCATATCCTGATGAAATATACGAACAGGCTTTGCCACTTGTTTAATGATGGAATGCACATTGCAAACGGGCTGGTACTGTATCATGCGGAAGCGGAATGGTCAGGGGATTACATGCTTTTCCAGAAACCCTTAAGAAAGCTCATGGAAAATCAAATTGACTGTGATGTGCTGCCTTCGGACTTGTTTAAAGATATGGTCTTTGAAAACAACAAAATGATATTAAACAATGAAAGGTATGACTTTCTGGTTGTGCCCTGGTCTAAGGGACTGCCTGCACTGACCCTTAATGGAATCATACTTGCGGCTGAAAATGGGGTAAAAGTGTTTTTTATTGACAGTTATCCGGAACTGGTAAGTGATGACGTCAATAATACTGTGCTTATTCAAAAGATAAAACAGAATATGAATTGCAGTGTTACAAGCCTGGATGAACTTCCGAAGATTATAAGAATGATGGGGTATTTTGATATAAATTGCATGACCTATGAACCATACCTCAGGGCTTATCATTATAAGAGGGGAAACAGCCATATTTACATGTTCTTTAATGAACACCCAAGGGATAGCATAGTTACCGAGATTGAATTCAAGGATTTACCTGCTAAATTCGCATACGAGTATGATGCCTTTGAAAACAGGCTCAAATTATATAAAGAATTCAAACATGGGAATTCGGAAAAGATGAAATTGCAGCTTTCCTGTTATGAATCGAAGGTATTCATATTTGATAATGATATGTCCGGAGAATGTACGGACGGTTGCCCGGATGGCATGAGAATTGATACCTGTATGTGTGCCGAAGATGAGTTGTTCTACGCGTCAAATTTCAACAAGCAGGAAATACCTGAAGACTATGAAATATCAATATCCAGAGCGGCAGACTATGATAAGTTTCAATATAAATTCAGGCTGAAAAAGCTGAGGAATATTTCCGCTCCGGATTTAATGCCTGACTTTTCAGGGACAATCAGGTACAGCACGTCTTTCAATTTTAACTTGGGTGCACAAAATTCGGATGTAAATGAAAGAAAAGTAATACTTGATATGGGAGAATGCTATGAAACAGCTGAAGTTTGGGTTAACGGCATTAATTGCGGGGTAAAGATTTGCCCTCCATATAGGTTTGACATAGGAAAGGCAGTGAAAAAAGGCGTAAACACCCTTACCATAGATGTAACAAACACCCTGGTGAAAGAACACAGGGATTTCTTTTCCGCCTTGGCGAAGCAGGAGCCTTCAGGGTTACTGGGGCCTGTTAACTTATATTATAACTTATATTATTAATGCATGGTCGAGAGTACCAGTTCATTTTTTAATATTCTTTCTCGTTACGGCAGTCAAGCAGACTGCCGGATAATTCTTTTCTTGTATGCATTAATACCTTTCCTGCATGTATATTGAAACGTTACAAGCCTCTGTTTTCATATTATGAAGTATTAAGGTTGATTTGAGAATAGGAAAGCAAATGAATGATGGATATAAAGGAAGGGATATTATACATGGGCATGAGTGTACACCAATATGACAGGAACAGGGCGGTGGAATATGCCCACAAATGGGCCTATGGAAGGAATCCTGCATACTATGATTTTGAATATTTGGGTGGGGACTGTACTAACTTTGCATCCCAGGTAATTTACGTTCTGTTAAGTTAAATGAAAATTGAAAGCCTCGGACTCCTTAAGGTATAATAGTTTTACCCAAACAACCTATTACTCCAAAAGGAGGCCGAGGCCTATGACTATTATACCAAAAATTAAGTGTCCGCGCTGCAATTCTTTTAAACTTTATAAATATGGCAAAGATATTCATGGCTATCAAAAATATCAATGTAAAGTATGTAAGCGGCAATTTGCTCCTTTTTCTCCTAAATCCCCTAGAAAGTCGAAGGGGTATCCTAAATGCCCAAAGTGTGGCAAAGCTACTTTTATTCACCATGACTATAAACACTATACCCAGTATCGCTGTAATGATAAAAAGTGCAATCATGCTTTTTATCTTGTTAAACCTAATACCGTAGAAGATGCTTCCTGTCAAAATCTTTTCGGTAAAACAAATTTCAAACGCATGAGATTCCCTTTGCACGTTATTATTACTGCACTGAATCTCTTTTATCTTTGTAATGCTTCTACAAGAAAGATCTCACAATTCCTGCTTATTAACAATGGTATTAAGGTTTCTCATGTAACAATTGCCTCCTGGGCTAAAAAGTTTGCTCCCCTGTTTCAAAGCATTGCCTCTAAATTTCAAAATTCTATTAATCTTAACTCTGATGAATGGCATGCCGATGAAACTGTTGTTAAGATCAACGGCAAAAAATATTATATTTGGTTCGTTATTGACTCTGAAACAAGGTTTGTTATTAGCTTCCATCTGTCTCCCTACAGGAGTTCTCCTCAACCCTTCAAGCTCTTTGCTAATGCCAGAAAGCATGGAACTCCTGAATGTATTGTTACTGATAGATATTGGTCATATGATGTCGCTGTAAAAGCATTATTTCCAAGTTCGCGCCATATTAAAGTACAGTCTTTTAAAGATGATATTTCCAACAATATTATTGAATCCTTCAATGATACTTTTAAATCTTGGTACAGATCCAAACGGGGGTTTGGTTCCTTTAAAAGTGCCAATAACCTTATTGCAACTTTTATTTTCTTCTACAACTTTATACGACCACATTCATCCCTTAATAATCTTACACCTGCTCAGGTAGCTGGTGCTAACTACAATGATAGAGACAGATGTAATTGGCTATTAACCGCTTAACATATTTACATATTCGATTGTCAATGTGCATACCCTGTGGTTCAGACAGGGCTTTTGGCCATGCTTATCTTTGCTTTGCAGCTCTTATTTACCCTTTAGCTACTTTAATTTTGACTGTCAAGGACGGGCTTTGCCCGTTCACTTTATCCTTGACTGGCAAAATTTAAGTAGCTATTATTCTTTTGGAGCTGCATTTGCTAAATTTATCTAGCTATTCTAAGAAAAAATCAGCTATTTTTTCATTTTTACTTAACAGCTCCGTAATTTATGCTGGGAGCGGAGTAATGAATTACACACCTGTATATGGCTGGTATTACATTAACTTAAATAACCGGTCTCCTGCCTGGACAGGGGTTGAATTTTTATACAGCTTCCTTATAAATAACAAGGGAGTGGGCCCTTTTGCAGAGGAAGTTGACATAAAAGATATAAGGCCCGGAGATATCATACAATTGGCTTTTAGCGCAAGCAGTGCTTTTAATCACTCTCCGGTGGTGGTTCAGACCGGAAATCCGCCGGCATATGAAAATATACTGGTTGCAGCACATACTGCAGACAGGGATTACTATCCCATACTTAACTATGGGTGGGTAAGGATCAGGTTCCTTCATATAAAGGGTGTGAGAAAATATACAAATAGGGTATAATATAGGTAAAGCCAAGAAGGAGATATTGAAAAATGTGTGGAAGGTTTTTAATTTTAACGGATGAGGATTATAACGAGATCATGAAAATTGTAACCGCCGTTTCGGAGAGATACAGGGAATCCGAGGTGGTAAAGGGCGAAGCATTTCCCACGAATAATGTGCCCGTTGTTTACTCCCATAAGGGGAAAAATATACTTAGTGCCGCTAAGTGGGGATTCCCAAAACCGCAAAATGAAGGTTTGATTATCAATGCCAGGGCTGAAACCGTCCATGAAAAGCCGATGTTCAGGCAGTCTTTTGTTTCCAGAAGGTGTTTGGTACCGGCAAATGGCTATTATGAATGGCTTGCGGAGAAAGAAAAGAAAACAAAGACCAAGTATTTTATCAGGGTAAAGGAAAAAAGGCTGTTTTATATGGCAGGGTTGTATAACATGTTTACCGATAAATCCGGGAATACGTATCCGGCTATAACCATAATTACAACGGCGGCAAGTCCCGACATAGAGTTTATACATGACCGTATGCCGGTGATATTAAGGGATGAAGCATTAAACATATGGTTGGATCAAAGCAATAGGGATATAAACACGTTAAGGAGCTTATTGGTTCCCTATCAAGCCGGGGAATTAAAATACGAAGCCGTATAGTATTGAAATAAAAACCTTAAAACTATATAACGTTGAAGAAAAAATAATATTAATATCCTGAAGAAAAAGGAGAGTATTGATTATGAAATTCTCAGAGAAAATCGTTGTGGTGACCGGCGGAGGCCAGGGAATAGGCCGTGTGATATGCAGGGAATTTGCCAGGGAAGGCGCAAAAATATTAATTGCTGACATTGACGAAGAAGCAGGGAAAGAGAATGAAGATTATATAAACCAAAACGGCGGGGAAGCAGTATTCGTAAAAACCGATGTGGCACAGGAAGAGGATGTAAAGAACCTGTTTTTAATTGCAAAGGAAAAGTACGGAGGAGTGGATATACTTATAAATAATGCAGGAATCGGGTCGGGAGGAACAATATTCACGCGGAGCATGGAAGAATGGGACAGGGTGATTGCCGTAAACCTGAGAGGCACATATATGTGTTCAAGGTATGCGGCGGAATTAATGCTGGAGAAGGGAAAAGGTGTTATAATAAATATTTCTTCTACCAGGGCCCTTATGTCAGAACCAAATACTGAGCCCTATTCTGCATCTAAGGGAGGTATCCTGGCTCTTACCCATTCACTTGCCGTCAGTCTCGGCCAATACGGAATAAGGGTCAATTCCATATGCCCAGGATGGATTGAGGTATCAGAATACAAAAAGAGTTCAAAGGCATTCAAACCCGAACTCAGGGAAATTGACCATAAACAGCACCCGGCAGGAAGGGTCGGAAAACCCGATGACATTGCAGCAGCCTGCATGTTCCTTGCTTCGGAAGAGGCAGGTTTTATAACCGGTGCAAATTTGAATGTAGACGGGGGAATGACAATTAAAATGATATATGTTGAATAAAAAATACACTCCCCCTGTTCCGTTTATGTCCTGTAACTTCCGTTAATTTTCACATAATCGTATGAAAAATCACAGGTCCACATCCTGTCGGAATAAACACCCTGCTTTAGCTTTAGGGATATGACGATTTCTTTCTCGCTGAGGATTTTCTTTGCTTCATTCTCATCGAAAGCTACTGCGCAACCGTTTTTGCAAACCATCAGGTTGCCGAGGTAGATGTCAACTTTTTCGGGGTTAAAGGAAGCACCGGAGTATCCGGCAGCAGTAATAATCCTTCCCCAGTTGGCATCTTCACCGAATATTGCCGTCTTAACCAGGGGTGATTTTGCAATGGCGCTTACTACTTTGTATGCGTCTTCCTCGGTTACCGCACCTTCAACATTTACTTCTATGAGCTTTGTTGCACCTTCGCCGTCTTTTGCAATTAACTTGGCAAGTTCCGTACAAACCAGATTCAGCGCACTTTTAAAGCTGTTATAATCTTCGCCTTCATTTATTATTGGAGGATTATCAGACATTCCGTTTGCCATAATAACTACCATATCGCAAACACTTGTATCTCCGTCAACGGAAACCCTGTTAAATGTGTGCTTAACAACTTCTCTTAAAGCTTTGTCCAAAAGCCCCCTTGATATGTTGGCGTCTGTCGTGATTATACCAATCATTGTTGCCATTTGGGGATGAATCATTCCGGAACCCTTGGCCATAGCGCCAATTACTACAGGTTTGCCCTGTATTTCAAATTCAACTGCAATTTCTTTTGGTATAGTATCTGTAGTCATTATTGCTTCCTGGGCATCATGACCTCCGTCAGGAGACATATTGGAAACCAGTTCCTCAATGGCAGGGCGAATTAAATCCATATTTAAGGGTACGCCTATTACGCCCGTGGAACCGACGAGAATGTTTTCAGGTTCGCATTCCAGATATTTTGCAGTTAATTCGGCTATTTCCTTTGCATCCCTGTAACCCTGTTCACCAACACAGGCATTGGCATTTCCGCTGTTTATCACTATGGCAGTCGCATATCCGCTTTTTATGTGCTCCATGGTTACCTGCAGCGAATGGCCCTTAACAATGTTTGTGGTAAAAACGCCTGCTGCAGCAGCAACATCTTCGGAACAAACAATAGCGAGGTCCTTTTTTCCGTTCTTTTTTATACCACAGGCTATTCCCGCAGCAAAAAAGCCTTCGGGAGCTGTGACTCCACCATTAATTAGACGCATTTGTTTCACTCCAGTCAATTAAATATAAATAATAAAATATTGTTAAGACCGCAAAACTTATAATGCCCATTGTAATGCCTTTTAATTAATAAATATATTAATACGTTGATGATATAATGCCAGTAATTTCATTTTAACGGAATTAACATAAATTTAAATTTATATAATAAGAAATTATACAAAAACGAATGTAAATCTTCAACGATAAAAAAGTAAAATTTTTGTTAAGAAATTACAAAAGATACAGCTAATATTCTTGACACTTTAAGGTACTTAATATAATATAAATAAATATAATGGCTTAATAAGCGACAAAAATGCTTAAAAAATATTTAAGAATAAATCCAGTTTTAAATAATAAGGCAAATAATAGGTAATTATTCAAAATAAAATAAGACTAAATATTAAAAAATACCTATAATGCAAATATAGGAAAATAAAGATAATAAGCCAAATTAATAAACAATTGAATGTACATTAATGGAAAAACGATGACGGGGAGGAGTAAACAGTAACCGGCCCAAAGAGAAGAAAGGTCGTTGGCTGAGAGCCTTTCGGGGAGTGAGGCTGTTGAAGGTAGCCCCTGAGTTCTGCAGCTGAATATGCCTTGGTAGGGTCAAAGCTGACTATATAAAAGGAACATCTGGAATCCGGGGTATGAAAAAGCCAGGGCAAGCAGTAGGTTGCAGCGGGAGAAGACCGTTATATCGGAAGAGCTGCCCTGTCCAAACAGGGAAAATTGGTGGTACCGCGGAAGAACAGCCTTTCGTCCAATTATAGTTATAGTTGGATGAAGGGCTTTTAATTTTTATGTCATATAATCTTATATATCGGAGGTGTTTGCAAATGGCAGGAATAAAAATTTTGGACAAGACTTACGAACCAAAACAGGTAGAAAGCAAGTTGTACAATGAATGGATGGAAAATGGCTATTTTCATGCTGAAATTGATTATAATAAGAAACCCTTTACCATAGTAATACCCCCTCCCAATATTACCGGGCAGCTTCATATGGGTCATGCCCTTGATAATACCCTGCAGGATATACTTATAAGATGGCGAAGGATGCAGGGATATTGCGCCCTCTGGCTTCCCGGAACGGATCATGCCAGCATTGCCACAGAAGCAAAGATAGTTGAGAACATGGCCAAAGAAGGCCTTACAAAGGAGATGATAGGAAGGGAAAAATTCCTGGAAAGGGCCTGGGAGTGGAAAAGGCTCTATGGCGGGAGGATAATTGAGCAGTTAAAAAGACTGGGCTGTTCCTGTGATTGGCAGCGAGAAAGATTTACAATGGATGAAGGCTTGTCCAGGGCAGTTGTGGAAGTTTTTGTAAGGCTGTATGAAAAGGGGCTCATTTACAAGGGCAAAAAGATTATCAACTGGTGCACAAAGTGCAAAACCACCATATCGGATGCGGAAGTTGAATATGAGGAAAAAGAGGGCAATCTGTGGCATATTAAGTATCCGATAAAAGACAGTGAGGAGTATATTGTCGTTGCCACCACGAGACCTGAAACAATGCTTGGGGATACGGCTGTTGCAGTGAATCCTAATGATGAAAGATATAAGCATCTTATAGGTAAAACCGCCATATTGCCTTTAGTGAACAGGGAAATTCCCATAATTGCAGATGAATTTGTTGATATGGAATTTGGTACAGGTGCGGTTAAAATCACTCCTGCCCATGACCCGAATGACTTTGAAGCCGGCATAAGGCATAATCTGCCTCAAATCAAGGTTATAAACGATGACGCCACGATGAGCGAGCAGGCCGGAAAATATAGGGGACTTGACAGATATGAAGCAAGGAAACAGGTGGTTGCGGACCTTGAAAAGCTGGGGCTGCTTTTGAAGATTGAACCCCATACCCATAATGTAGGTGAGTGTTACCGCTGCGGTACCGTAATCGAACCCCTTGTTTCCGAACAGTGGTTTGTAAAGATGAAACCCCTTGCAGAACCGGCAATAGAAGTTGTCAAGAACGGGACTGTAAAGTTCGTCCCTGAGAGATTCTCAAAAATATATTTTAACTGGATGGAAAATATTCAGGACTGGTGCATATCAAGACAGCTGTGGTGGGGACATAGGATACCGGCATACTATTGCAAGGACTGCGGTCATATCATGGTGGAAAGAGAAGCGCCTGAAAAATGCGCAAAATGCTCAAGCACTAACATAGAGCAGGATCCGGACACTCTTGATACATGGTTCAGTTCAGCCCTGTGGCCTTTTTCAACCCTCGGATGGCCTGATGAAACCGAAGACCTGAAATATTTCTATCCTACCGATGTACTGGTAACGGGTTATGATATTATATTCTTCTGGGTTGCAAGAATGATTTTCTCAGGTATGGAGCATATGAAGAAGGAGCCCTTCAAGTATGTGTTTATACACGGGTTGGTAAGGGACGCTCAGGGAAGAAAAATGAGCAAATCCCTGGGTAATGGCATAGATCCCATTGAAGTCATAGAGCAGTATGGCACGGATGCATTAAGGTTTGCCCTAACTTTGGGAAATTCCCCCGGAAATGACATAAGGCTCTCAAATGAAAAAATTGAAGCAGGCAGGAATTTTGCAAACAAGATATGGAATGCAGCCAGATTTGTCCTTATGAATTTTGATGAGGATATTGATTTTTCCAATGTGGATCCTTCAAAATTCGATGTTTCGGATAAATGGATATTAAGCAGGATTAACAATGTCAGCAGGGAAGTGACGGATAACCTGGAAAGGTTTGAACTGGGAATAGCCCTGCAGAAAATATACGATTTTATATGGGAGGAATTCTGCGACTGGTATATTGAAATCGTAAAACCGAGGCTGTATGACAAGGAAAGTTCCTCCAGGCTTGAGACTCAGTATGTATTGAATTATGTTTTAAAGACCGCATTAAAGCTCCTTCATCCATTTATGCCGTTTGTAACGGAGGAGATTTACAAGCATTTGATTATCGAAGAGCCAAGCATAATGATATCCCCATGGCCTGAATACAGGGAGGAATATAATTTCCCTGAGGACGAGAAGAGAATGGGTCTGGTCATGGAGGCAGTAAGAAGCATAAGGAATATAAGGGCGGAAATGAACGTTCCAGTGTCAAGGAGGACGAAAGTAGTATTTGTAACAGGGGATGCAGATATTAAAGAAATCCTTGAGCATGGAGACAAGTATTTTGAGAAATTGGCCTTTGCTTCACAAATTATTGTCCAGGAGGATAAAAGCGGGATATCTGCCAATGCTGCAACTGCTGTTATTGCGGGAGCGGAAATTTATATTCCTCTCGAGGAACTTATTGATATAGATAAGGAAATAGAAAGGCTTGAAAAAGAAAAAGCCAATCTTGAAAATGAATTGAAGAGGGTGAATAACCTGCTTGGCAACGAGGGTTTTGTTAGAAAAGCCCCACCGAAAGTTGTTGAAGAAGAAAGAAGTAAAAAGGAGAAATACCAGCAAATGTATGATAAAGTAATTGAAAGGCTGAATATGCTAAAGAAATAGAATAAAAACAGAGCAAAATTGAATTAGAATAAAATAATTGATGTTTTAGGCTAATCTTTGTATGTGTTTTTGTATTCAAGCTTTAGTTGATACCTGCAAAGATTATCCAGGTCCTGTTGGGGGATACCGGGGAAGGTGCATTTGAAAGCAATTTCTTCCTTGCTTTCAAGCCTTTCCTTCTCAACAGGAAAAATGTTTTTGTACATGCAGTCGTTATTTCGGTTGAATATAGCGATATTAACGTTAATATTAACCGCTGGCCTTTTTCCGGTATTGACAAGTTTCCCTTCAAAAACAAGCTCACCGGACTCTTCATCCATATAGTACTTTACGAAAATAACCTGAACCTTTGTTTTCGGAAATTTTATTTCCCCTTCAAGATATATGGTTCTTTTTTGCTCTTCCGCCTCTTCCAGCAGGTATTTCTTTTCTTCCTGACTTCGTCCGTCAATTAAATCCTTTACAAGCAATATGATTTTGTCTCTGTCCAGGAGAGTAACACCTATTTCGGAAGCAGTATTGAGTGCTTCGTAAGTAAAGTAGGCATTAGCAAAAAGCAGGGCCTGTTCGCAATGGTAATAATTAGCAATGCGCCTTAATTGCACTATTGTTTTTTCACCCACATAACTGCCAGGCTCTCCTTTAATAGCTAAAACGGCAATCTTTACGTCTTTGCGGTGCATGATAAAATCTATGTTTTTTTCATTATTTACAGGAGTGAACAGTATTTCATAGCCAAAATGAAGCACAACCTGCTTCATAAGGGCTTTAAATTTCAGTTCGTCTAATGAATCTATATCAAGTAACGTTGAGGACTTGTAAGAGTCTCTTATACGGCTTTGAACAATAGAATCAATATATGATGAAAGCAGGTATCTTTTCCTTATATCACGGGCCTCTTCTTCAAAGTTGTATTTTTCAAACATATCCTCAATTATCCTCTGAATTTTCCTATCATCATATTTTTTGTGAAGATAATTTGTAACATGCCGGATTAAGCTACTGTTATTATCACTGCCGGTATTATCTTCAGTGCTTTCATTGTTGTTTTTAGTTTTGCCTTTTTGTAAAGCATAATATTCCAGCAATTTATTCCGTAGTGAAGGTGGCCTCATAGTATCCTCCTTTTAATGAATTGTAAAATACCGGTTTTCTTTTTGCTTATTATATTGCCCTTTACCGATGTAACTACCAGTAGTCCGTTTAGTATATTCAAGGCATATAAAACATTTACTTCTCCGGATGTGCCAATGTAAAATCTTCTGTACTTCTCAATTTCAGGTACTTGACTGATAATACTTTTTACCAGTTCATCCTCTCTGCTGACACCGCGGAGAGATTCACATGCCCTGCAAATCCCCTTGGAATTTATGCAATCGGGACAATATGTTTGCTGGCATAAAGCGCACTTTACACCTGTGGTACAACTGCAGTAGTCTTTTCCGCAACAAATACAATGGCTTATGTGTTCAGAGCAGTATATTTTGCCGCAATTGCTGCAAGTCTTTACATGTTCGGGGCAGAGGGATGCCTGGCAGACAGTACAGTTTTTTAATTCATCAACGGCGAAAATATTATTGCATACCGAGCATTTCCCTGAATGGCCTGAACAAACATGTTTATTACTGTATGAAGACTTGATGGCATGTTTCTTGCATAAATTATCATTACATATTGAACATTTATATATGTGATTATCGCACAACATATCTCCGCATACGGTACAGCTATGGATGTGTTCAGGGCAGACAAATTTTCTGCATTCACTGCACTGGCTTGAATGGGAAATGCAAATGTCTGTACCGCAGATATCGCAGATCTCGAAGCAGTCAATACAGTATAATTCTCCGCATGTGTAGCAACGATAACCGTGGGAAGGGCACAATACCGTATTACAAGAAGCGCATTGCTTTACACAATTAGCACATACTACCTCACCGCAGGTGGAGCATATGTAACTTTCGTCATCACATACGGTGCATATGGGTTTACCGCAGACACTGCAAATTTCTGTGCAGTTTTTGCACGTTACATGACCTGCTTCGCATATGGTTCCCACATCCAGATCCGTGTTGCATTCGGAGCATCTTATCATAATATTATTGAGGAATATTTCCGAAGATATGGGAATGATAGAGCCAGTATCGCGAAGCCTGAAAATAAGATCCCGTATTATCCTGTTGGTATGAATCAATATCACATTTTTCAGTTGATAGTCGCAATTTATGGCATAACCTCGGATTTCCCGATCACACAGCTTAAGGGCTTCTTGCTGCAGTTTATCTAACTGTTCCTGGGTACTCCTTGTATAAATATCTACATATTCTTCTTCATATTTATCGATTATGGATTTGATTTTGTCCTTTAAAGTACCCTCAATTTCTTTTTTGAATACATCAAGCTGGTTTTTTATTGCTTCATATACCTCTTTCCTGGCCGTATTTAAGAAATCCATGTATTTATTCTCATCAAGATTTGTTTTCATGTCAGTTGATTCCATGTTGAGCTTGATGAGGTCCTCAATACGGATAACTCCCATAGGCTCGCCGGTATCCATATTAATCAGGACGGGAACAATTTTTTCTACTTCCTGGCTTAGACTGTAATCATTTGAAAGGACTACCAAAAATACAAAGCATATTAAATTTACAGGCTTAGATTCAAAAATATCTCCGAAGTCTATAAAATCAGCATTTTGTATGCATGTATTGCAAAGTTTATAATAGCTGCAAAAATCGCAGCATTTGTTTTTATATTCGCATATTAAGTAAAAGGGGCATAGGTCACAGCAATTGTGATGGATGAGAAACTGCTTTACGGAATCTTCATTGTGTGTTATATATACTTCTGAAAAAGCAGCTTTTGCTGAACATTCCTTTATCATTTCATTTAATGCGTGACTGCCCTTGGCAAGCAAGATAATATCCTTGTTTTCCGCTGCAACCTTGGCTAAATATGTATATGTCTTTCGTATATTGCCAGGGAATTCGGCAATGAAAAAATTATCTTGCTGGTTTATTATTTTCACACCGCAAGCATCAAAATAACTTTTTACAAATTTATGAAGATCAGTATCATATATATTTTGCATATTTACCCCCGAACAAATGTAATCCCAGTAAATTAGTCAAGTATTGCCTTTGAAAACTCTTCCCTGAGCGTACTCTGTTCTTTTATATATTCCATGCTTTCCCTTAATTGTTCAAGTTCCTTTTCAATATCCCTCTTCTTTGAACAGCGGAGAATAATATCCATAATGGTTTCCTCAATGCTGAAATCAGCGTCCTTCATCTCGGAGAGGATTGCTTCTATTCCTCCTATGGTCATTTTAAAAAGATCTATTTTTTCAAAAAGGACTTTAAGTACATAATCATCAATTGTATCTTTCATGACAAGGTTGAATATGTTTACATCCCTGTTTTGACCTCTCCTGTGAACTCTTCCTATTCTTTGCTCAATTTTCATTGGGTTCCAGTGAAGATCATAGTTAACGACCGTTGTGGCATTTTGCAGGTTTAATCCTTCTGCTGCCGTATCTGTTGCTACAATATACTGAAGCTTGCCCCGCCTGAATTCGTCTATCAAAGCCTGCCTTTCGTATCCTGACAATCTTCCTTCGTAAACTTTTGCAGGCATGTAGTTTTCATTTAAACTATCACAAAGCAAATATGCCGTTTCAAGCCTTAACGTGAAAATAATTGCCTGTTCATTCGGAATTCCGCTAAGGGTCTCTAAAAGCTTCTGTACCTTGGAATATGTCCCGATTTCTGAAGCCAGTGCAATTATCTCATCAATTACTTGCGATTCCCGCGGGTATTTTTCCTTTCTGTTCATCAAACTCTTTATTAATGCCCTGGGACTGCTGGACAGGGACTGCTGCATAGTAATCAGCTCTTTCATGAGCAAATAATTAGTCCTGGAAACAGGAGTCATATCACCGTTTTTTTCGTATGGATAATAAATGCTCCTCATGTATTTTAAAACGGTGTCGTATAAAAGCATTTCTTCACGGGACCCGGTAATCCGGAATGAATAAATATATCTTTCCGTAAAGGGAATTCCGCTGTCTTTCCTTAGTGTTCTAACCATAACCTTTGAGACAATTTTCTTTAGTTCGCCTTTCATTTCAGGCTTGCAAATCCTGCCTTGCCTGTCGGCAAAGTACCTGGCTTTAAAGCTTTTTTCAGTTCCAAGTAAACCAGGGTACAGAAGATCAACTATGCTGTATATATCAGTCAGCTTATTACAGAGCGGTGTTGCCGTGCAGAGAAGCATATACCTCCTGTCAATGGAACTTACTGCCTGCCTTCTTTTAGATGCGGCGTTTATTAACAGGTGGGCCTCATCTACAACTACCATATCCCACTGCCTGCCGGTAAATTTTTCGACGTTTCTTGATAACTTGTTGAAGGAAGTGATAATCCTGTTGCTCTCGTAGTTGAAATCATCTTCTTCAGTGGTTGAGAACTCTTCGCCGAACTTCTCGCTTAATTCTTCCTTCCATTGGTGTACAAGGGCTTTTGGCGTAATTATAAGTATTGAGTGTATATTACCTCTTACAATGTGTTCTTTCAATATAAGACCCACTTCTATTGTTTTACCTAATCCCACTTCATCTGCAAGCAGGGCGACACTTGATTTTTCTTTTAAAACATTTAAAGCCACCTTTAATTGATAGGGATAGGGTTCAAACCTTCCTTCCAGCAGGTCGAGGGCGGATAAATTTTCTATCTTGCCGGTTTTAAGAAGATTGGTAGCCATCAGGCTCAGCTTTAACCAGCCAGCATCTTGCCTGCAATCTCCTTCTTGAATTTTTTGATATATTTTGTTATCATCTGAAAAAAAGTTGTGTACCGGTACAAGATCAATGAGAAGTCCCGGATCGTTGCTTCGCTGCTTTATCTTTATTAAATTTGAATTTGTAAAACGTGGTAATAGTCCCTCCATATATTACATTACCTGCCAAAATTATTATTAGGTATTATTGAATATTAATCATATTTACTTATACTGTTATACTATTCCCGTATTAATTACTATTTTAACATTAAAAAAGAATTAGTTAATTAGTAGAATAAACTGATTTATGATAACTTTTTGTACATAATATACAAAAAGCTATAAGAAATTATGAATTAATCCACTGACAGGGAAGCCGACTTCACAATATTGCAATTCTGGTCTTATTGTTTTAATATTAAATTTAATGTTTAATTAAAACTGAATAATGTTATTATTTTATATGATTTGTTTAATATATTTTATTTAATACAAGAATTTAATTCGAAAAAGAATTTGAAGGGAGATTGCAGGAGAATATGAAACTACTATTGCACATGTGCTGTGCGCCATGCTCGGTATATCCTGTAAGTGTTTTAAAGAGTGAAGGAATTCAAATTGAAGGGCTGTTTTTTAATCCCAATATTCATCCCATTGAGGAATTCAATAAAAGAAAAGAAAATGTAGAAATATTCAGTAAGGCAGAAAATATACCTGTGCATTTTTTTGACGACTTCGACCAGGAATCATGGGAAAATTTCAGCGGGGAAGAAAGTGACAGATGCAGGATGTGTTATACTATAAGGCTTGAAAAGGCAGCATTATATGCAGCTGAAAACAATTTTGATGCATTTACGACAACGCTTCTGGTTAGCCCGTATCAGAAACATGAGCTGATAAAAGATATCGGAGAATATATGGGGAAAAAATACGACGTTCTATTTTACTACAGGGATTTTCGCCCTGGCTTCAGGGAAGGACAGGGAAAGGCAAAAGAAATGGGGTTATACAGGCAAAAATACTGTGGCTGCATAGTGTCTTTTAATGCACGGAAATTATTACAGAAAAATTAAAAAAAAGTAAAAAATTATGGATAAATAGTGCAAAAACTCGAGAAATGCTGTAATATAGATATTGATAAATACAAATGATGAAATGGTGAGGTTATAATCGATTATGAAAAAGTTCAGAACCATTCTAATCTATTTATGCATTATTATTACAGTATTTTCGAGTTTTACATATGTTAATGCGGCAAGTACCGTATCCTCCTATAGTAAGTTTTTGAGCATTGAGCCCATTAATTCAAATGGGCAAGAAGGGGTAATTGTATATTTTAATAAACTGCCAGGCTACAATGACTTTACCCTTTCAAATCCGGACAGAGTGGTAATTGATTTTGTCAGTACTTCGTATAATGGCAAATCTATAAAGATTGATGTCCAGGGGAATGTAATAAATTCCATAAGATATGCCCAGTTTGAAAAAAATACTGTTAGGGTTGTCCTGGATATTAACACAAACAGTAATGATCAGAGTAATATTAATAAGAACGATTATAAAATAGAAAAGGGAGAAGGATACCTGAAAGTATATTTTGATACAGGTGACAACAGCGATAAAGACAATAATAATCAAGATAGTCAAAGCCAGGATGAAAACAAGGAAATGGAATCTGTTCCCACAAATGAAAGCAATAATGAGCAAAAAAATGAGCAGCAAAATAATGAGCAAAGAAGTAATGAACAGGCCAGCCGCAGTGATTATAACTACGGAGTTATAACCTTACCTGCCGGTATAACCGTTTCCATTCTGCCAAGAGGAAATGTGGATGAGGTTTCCATTTCCTTAGGTAACTATAAGCAATATGATATAACTTCCTTAACTCAACCTGACAGAATAGTTGTAGACATACCAAATGCTGATTTTACATCGAGTAACGAGAAGATAGAGGTTGATGCAAACTATGTGCAATCTTTAAGATATGCCCAGTTCAAAGATAACGTGGGCAGAATAGTTTTCGATTTGAACGGGAAGTCTTATTACAGGGTAAATGAAACGGAAGGAAAGATTATTCTTAGCGTAGAAAAGCCGAAGTACAGGTATGTTACATATAAAAACATTACATATTACAGGACCGGAGACAGGGTATATTTTTCAATACCCGACTCAAAGTTGACAGAAGGCGGTCAAGACCTAAAAAAATATTATACCGCAAGCTATGACTCTACGGGGAAGGTTTATACAATTACATTTAAAAGCGAATATGCACCTTCGCTTTCAAGCGGGACAATGGAGTTGAACGATGACCTATTTGAATCGGTTACAGTAGATAAGAACACAAGAACAGGGAATACAAGCCTGATATTTAAAGCCAGGGAAAAACTTGCCTATGTCATTATGACAAGGCCTGATGCAGGCGATACTGCAATAACGGTCTTAAAGCCTGCTTCAAAATCCGACAGGCTTGTTGTTATAGATCCGGGTCACGGCGGAGTGGAACCCGGGGCAATATATGGCGGTGTTTATGAAAAAGATATTAACCTGGATATAGCACTGAGATTGAATGAACTGTTAAAGAAGAATAACATTAATACATATATGATAAGGGAAGATGACAGATTTGTGGGACTGTACGAAAGGGCATACATAGCAAACACTTTAAATGCAACTCTCTTTTTAAGCATACATAATAATGCCATAGGTGATCTCAGTTATACCGGAACAATGACATTTTATAATGTAAAGAGCACGGAAAACCTAAAAGGCTTTAACAGCTATAATTTTGCGGTGAACATTCAGAAGAGTCTGATTAATAAGCTTGGGACAAAGGACAGGAATGTAAGAAGCAACAATACTTATGTGGTGCTGAAAGCTACGAAAATGACAGCGGTGCTTGCGGAGGTGGCATTTTTATCAAATGCAGGAGAAAGGCAGAAACTTCAAACGGAGCAGTTTAGGCAAAAAGCAGCTGAGGCATTGTGTGAGGCTATTATAAAATCGTTGAATGAAATCAATCAAAATAATTAATGCAATAATATAATATAATGATAAAGTAATAAAAAGGAAATATTAAAGTCAATAAATAAATTAGGTAGAATTTATGCAATCTACCTAGTTTTTTTTATATTATACCGATATGGTAACATAACTTTAAATTGATTAAGAATCTTCATATTTGTCCATAATTTAGATAATATTTGATAATCACTACACCAAAATCAGAATAATGAAAGGATGGGCAAATATGAAGCTGTTTGTAAAAAGAGTTCGGAAAGTAATGATACTGCTGACAACGTTCATAATTATTACTGCCCTGGTAACGGGGTGTGGGATGTTCCAAGATGATATTGATGCTGATATGGACGATGAGGGTAAACAGAGCGAGAATAGATTAAATGTGGATACAAATATCGAAACTGATCCAGATATGGATAAAAATACAAATAAAAATATAGATACAAGTATCGGCCAAAACAATAAAAATGAAGGGGTCGATATTCAAGCAGGTAATAATGAAATCACTAAAAGCAAAACGGAAGATAAAACCGGCGAAATATTTATAGAGGTATATTACCAGGATAGTGAAGGTTATCTTATACCTGTAACAAAGAGGATCCCAAGACAATTAGGTGTAGCATCCGCCTCAATTAAGGAACTCATAAATACCCGGGAAAACAGGGAGAAGACGGAACGATACGGATTGTATCCCATTTTGCCGGAAGGGACACAGTTTAGCATTAATATAAAAGACGGAACGGCAGTTATAGACTTTAACAAGGCAGTACTTGAATATAATAATGAAATTACGGAGCGGAATATTGTTGCTTCCGTAGTATATACCTTAACTCAATTTAAAACAATTAATGATGTAAAAATACTTGTAAATGGTTATGTACAGCAGGAGCTAAAATACGGAACGGATATTTCAGGAAATTTAAGCAGGAAAAATGTCTTAGTAAATTCAAGAGGGTCCGGCAGCATTAATTTAAGCAGCGGTATGAAGAAACTTGATATCTATTTATTTAAATCAGTAAAAGATAAGGTTTATCTGCTTCCTGTTTCAATCGAAAACATGGACATAAATGAAAACGACATTCAGGGAGAAATAATAAAATATCTTGGTATGCCTGATAATTACGGGAACCTGTTTTCTGAAATACCTGAAGGCTTAAGATTAATAGGCAGCAGTATAAACAAGGGTTTACTCACGTTAAACCTGGACTTTGATATATACAGCTATGGCGGCTCCATGAGGGAAATTGGGATGATTGATCAAATTTTATATTCTATGAAGCAAGTTGAAAATGTTGATAGGGTGAGGTTTTTAGTTGATGGCGAAGTAAAAGAACTTGTTGAAGGAACAGATATATCTCAGCCTATCCCGCTTCCTTCAAACATTAATGAGATAACTGAGCTATAAAAAACAAATAACTGATAGTATAATATATTTATTGCATTTATATAAATGATTATTTTTATTTTTTAATTTTCATATTTATGAATTTTTATTTTTTATTATAAAATTATATATAAGAAATAAATACTGATAAAAAACTTATTTGAAGGGAATGAAGAGAAGTGAGAATAGACGGAAGAGATGTATTTCAACTCAGACCGGTGAAAATAACAAGAAACTATATAAAACATGCTGAGGGTTCTGTGCTTATTGAGATGGGGGATACAAAGGTTATCTGTACTGCTTCGGTAGACGAATATGTTCCTCCCTTTAAAAAAGATACTGGTGAAGGATGGGTTACCGCTGAATATTCAATGCTTCCGAGAGCGACCCAGGTAAGAAATCCCAGGGATATAAATAAGCTGAAAATAAGCGGGAGAAGCCAGGAAATACAGCGGTTAATCGGAAGGGCAATAAGATCGGTTATGGACCTGAAAGCACTTGGTGAAAAATCAATAATTATAGATTGCGACGTAATACAAGCTGACGGAGGGACAAGGACAGCATCAATAACAGGCAGTTTTGTTGCCCTTGTAGATGCAATCAGATATATGCTGGAAAAGGGCATGATTGAAAAAAACCCCATACAGGATTTTGTTGCAGCGGTAAGTGTTGGTATTGTAGACGGGCAGGAATATCTTGACCTGTGTTTCCAGGAGGACTCAAATGCACAGGTTGACATGAACGTAGTTATGTCCGGGAAAGGAGAATTTATCGAGATTCAAGCAACAGGGGAGCAATTTCCTTTTAGTAAAAAACAGCTTGATAAAATGCTTTCAATGGCAGAAGCAGGCATAAACGAGCTTATACTGGCACAAAAGAAGGCACTTGGAATATCAAGTATTGATGAATTATTGGGATGAATTACAAGGGGGAAAAAATGATAAATGAGGAATCTGATAGTTGCAACTAAGAATAAGGGAAAATACCAGGAAATGAAAGAGATACTTTCAGGGATGCCCTTTAATGTTATTTCAATGGAGGATGCATCTTTGGATATCGAGATCGAAGAGACTGGTCAGACTTTTGAAGAGAATGCCCTTATAAAAGCAAGGGAAGTGAGCAGGCTTACGAATGAAATTGTAATAGCCGATGACTCAGGCCTTGAGATAGAATATCTGGACGGAGCACCGGGAATTTATTCCTCAAGATTTGCAGGAAAAGGAGCTTCAGATGAAGACAGAAACAGAAAACTGTTGAAGTTGCTTGAAGGAGTTCCTTTTGAAAAAAGAAAAGCCAGGTTTGTATGTGTTATAGCCGTGGTGTATCCTGAAGGTGACTATTTTACCGTAAAAGGGATTTGTGAAGGTTATATAGGTTTTGAGCCTAAGGGGAATAACGGATTTGGTTATGACCCTCTGTTTTATATACCGGAATATGGGAAAACAATGGCTGAAATGGACCCGGAAGACAAACATAAAATAAGTCATAGGGGTAAAGCATTGAGATTAATGCTCGAAGAATTCAAAAAACGGAATTATCAAGATAAATAATATAATGAGATAGTAACCAATTATTAATAAGAAAATAACTAAAATTATCTCATTTATCAGGGAATAGAATTAATAACATAAAATTAACAAGGCATAGATGTGTATGGCTAAAGGGGTAAAAATGTAATGAAAATTCTTGTTATAAGTGATACTCACGGTTATATAGACAAAGCAGTAAAAGTAATAAAAGAAAACAATAATATAAGTATGATAATTCATCTGGGCGATTATTTCAGGGATGCCCAAAAAATAGCTTATGAATTTCCTCATATACAGGTTGAGTATGTTCATGGCAATTGTGATTTAATGTCTGGCAATGTACTTGCAGAAAAGCTCCTGGAACTTGAGGGAAAAAAGGTTTTCATAACCCATGGCCATAGGTATTCTGTGAAATGGAATTATGAAAAAATTCTCAAAAGGGCTCAGGAGCTTGAAGCAGATCTCTTGCTTTTCGGGCATACCCATATTGCCGAAATATTTAATAATGGCAAGTGCTTTTTCCTAAATCCGGGGAGCATTAGCGATCCCAGGGGAGGTAGGAGAGAATCATATGCCATAGTTGATATTAACGGTGATGTTATAGAACCAAAGTTGTTTTTTGCATAAAAATATTAAAAAATTATGTATATGAGTATTGACAAAATACTTCCTTGCTTGTTATAATAAAAAAGCCGACAGGCAAAGGAGATGCGGGTGTAGTTCAATGGTAGAACATCAGCCTTCCAAGCTGATTGCGAGGGTTCGATTCCCTTCACCCGCTCCATTTTATGTTAATGTGCCTGTAGCTCAGCTGGATAGAGCAACGGACTTCTAATCCGTGGGCCAGGGGTTCGAATCCCTTCAGGCACGCCATTTTAAACTCATGTGGCTTCAAGGAGTCGCGTGAGATTTTTTTATTTTACAGGCTTTTTGGATGTTCATGCCATGTTATTGCATGTTATTGTATTGGTTGCATATTGGCTGCCACCTGTCATATTCTCTCTATGCTATAACTCTCTCTATACTATAACTATGTTATCATCACTATGCTATATTCTCACTACCAATTTATGCATTTATACAGCTATATGAACTTATGCAGCCGGTCAGTCCATGCCATATATAACTTAATCATATAATAATACTTCATTTATTTAAATAAATATAGAAAATCTAAAAATTTGATAATCACCTAAAGAAAGAAAAATTCTCATTTTTAAGGTTTTGAATATCAGCTAAAATAGTGAGAATTGATGGTGAAGGTTGCCTAAATATATAATAAAACCGTTCAAAATCTCTTCTTTTTATTATTTTTATTCTATTAAAAATTTAATTAAAAATTAAAAGAAAGGAGTTGGAACAGAAATGATAAGGGCAAATACCAGGACAGCTAGGAAGGTCACTATTTTATTATGTATTATTCTATCTTTATGTCTGTTCTTATCAGCATGTACAGTTAAGACACAGGATTCATCGTCTTCAGGAGGAACGGGAAAGAATGACGGAGGTCAGACTCAAACTACGGGACAGAGCGGTTCTTCAACAACAGGCGGATCATCAGATTCTGATAAGCCTTATGTTATTACAATGTTAGCTCCTTTTTATCGCCAGGAGCCTCCGATAGAAAATGGCAACCCTGTGTATGAATTTGTTGAAAAACAGACCGGTGTTGATCTTCAGATAACCTGGGTACCTAACGGTGAGTTGGAGAACAAGTTCAACGCCATGATGGCTGCAAACAATGCGCTGATGGTTATGAACGGAGCCAATGTAACATCCAGTTTCATCCGCATGTGCGAAACTGGTGCTATCTGGGACTTGACTGAAATTATCAAAGATTATCCTTATATAACAGAGAAGTTAATGAATCCAACCATCGAAAAGTCCAGCCTTATAAACGGAAAACGTTATATAATACCCTTCAATACACCTGATGCCCGTATAGGTCTGGTTTACAGGGCAGACTGGGTTGAGAATCTCGGTATTACATTACCGGAAGTTATGTCAGTCCAGGATATATATGATTTAGCAAAAGCATTCACTGAAAACGATCCTGACCGTGACGGAAAGAACAATACGACAGGATTTAACTATGTTGAAGATCAAGATAAAGAAGTAGTATACGGATTTGACTGTATTGCAGTAGGTCTCGGAGCACCGAATAAGTGGGGCTATCGTGACGGAAAGGTTGTTCCGTACTTCGATACTCCTGAATATATGGATGCTCTTAAATTACTGCGTGACATGTATCAAAAAGGATATCTTATAGAAGAATTTGCTACCCTGGGTTCAGGAGCAAAATACAATCCAATTCTTCAAGAACGTGCCGGATTTATGTTTACAACTGCTACCAATGCGGTATATCCCGGAGGAAAATTCGATACTTTAATAGCTACCAATCCGAATGCCAGAATGGATTACAAGCTGTTGCTCCTTGATCCAAACGGCAATAAGGTTATAAATTCAAATATTACCGGTGCACCCGGAGGAATATGCCTCACAACTTCCAAGGTTAAAACCGAAGAAGATGTTCGCAGGATTTTGCAGTTCTTTGTAGATGCCATGAGCGGTGAGTGCGCTAAAGCAATTGATATAGGTATTAAGGACCTCCATTATTCCGTTGGAAGCGACGGGAAAATCACCGTATCTGATGAACAGCTGCAGCGCCGTACAAACGACGGTTCAAGCGAAATCTTTGCAAGTATTATCCCGCGTCGCTTGTTCGCTGATGATTGGGGACAGCCGCTTAAACCTATAGACTTAATTAACCAGAAAATTGCAGCAAATCAGCAATATGCTATACCTGATATATCAGTAGGACTTCTCTCAGCGGAGAGCTTACAGACTCAGAACACACTTGCTCCTATAATCTACGATGCAAGGGTCAAGTTTATAATGGGCTTTATTGATGAAGACGGATTCAAGAAGGCAGTTCAGGACTGGAAAGACCAGGGTGGCCAGAAGATTATAGATGAACTGCAGGCAAATTACAGACCGTAATTTACGGATTATAAGGCAGGAGAATAAAATATTCTCCTGCCTGTAATCCAAATGAAGTTGCATATAATGAAAGGGGCCGTGAGCTAGCTATGGAAGCAGGAGTATCTTTGGCAAAAAATAAAAAAAGGAAATTTGGTGGGTCTGTTCTCCACGAACTGAAAGTAAATAAATGGCTTTATATAATGCTAATCCCTGGTACACTTTATTATATCATTTTTAAGTTACTGCCAATTGGATACTTGGTTATTGTATTTCAGGATTATTATCCTACCTTGGGTATTTTAAAAAGCCCATGGGTCGGGATTGATAACTTCATTAGGTTGTTTACGCAGAAAGGAGTTTACAGTTTTGATCTTTTATTCAGGAATACCGTTCTCTTAGCACTATATAACATCATTTTTTATTTTCCTGCCCCTCTTATACTGGCTCTTATGCTTAACGAAATAAGGCACTACAGGTACAAGAAATTATTACAGTCTTTTGTTTACCTGCCACACTTTTTGTCATGGTCAGTACTGGTAGGAATCGTATATTTGTTTTTAGGTCCTGCAGGAGTTGTAAACACGATACTTAGGAATTCAGGATTAAAAACTATACAGTTTTTACTTGACCCTTCGTGGTTCAGGCCTTTGATTGTATTGGAATTAATCTGGAAAGAAGCCGGATGGGGGACTATCATTTATTTGGCAGCACTATCGGGGGTAGACGAGCAGATATACGAAGCATCCATAATTGACGGTGCAAGCCGTCTAAGGCAGTTGTGGCATATAACGCTTCCGTCTATCCGTTCCACTATCATAATTTTGCTAATTTTAAGAATGGGCAGCTTTATGGATACCGGATTTGAGCAGATATACCTTATGAGAAACTCCATCAACCGTGAAGTGGCGGAAGTTTTTGATACTTATGTATATGTACAGGGTGTCTTAAACGGTGAATTCAGTTATTCTGCCGCAATTGGCTTATTTAAGTCCCTGGTAAGCTTTGCTTTAGTAATGTTTACCAATTGGCTGGCCAAGTTATTTGATGAAGAGGGGGTATATTGATGGCAAGTGTTAAAGTAAAGAATCAAACCACTGCAGGAAGAATATTCGATGTATTTAATTACACCTTCCTTGGCTTAGTTTCGTTAATAATGGTATTTCCTCTAATCTATGTTGTTGTTGGTTCTTTTTCAATATCAGGGCTGATAGGCGGCTTTAAAGCTTTCAGCATTGATGCATACAGGTTTATTTTTACAACAAGCGTGCTGGCACGCAGTACACTAAATTCCGTTATAATAACAATAGTGGGGACATTAATCAATATATCCATAACTTCCGTAACAGCATATGCCTTGTCAAAGAAGAATCTTAAAGTACGGGAAGTATACCTGTTTTTTGTAATTATATTTATGTTGTTTAATCCCGGAATAATACCCAATTATATATTGGTAACCAAGCTGAAACTGACTGATACTTTCTGGTCCCTTTGGCTTCCTGGTGCCATCAGTTCTTATAATATGATTATAATGAAGAACTTCTTCCAGCAGTTGCCTGATAGTATTGAAGAATCTGCCAAAATAGACGGCGGTAATGACCTTCAGGTTTTCTGGTATATAGTTCTTCCGATATCAAAGGCGTCCCTTGCGACAATAACGCTTTTCTATGCAGTAGGACACTGGAATGCATACTTTTCAGCTATGATGTATATAAATAAGATTAATTTATGGCCTATACAGGTTTGGCTTAGGCAGATAATAATTCTGTCAGTGGGCGGATTTGCAGGGAATGAAAGTTTGGCGGAGTTTGCGAAAGTTCCTTCCGATGCAGTAAAATATGCGGTTATTGTATTGAGTACTTTCCCGATTATAATCGTATATCCGTTCCTACAGAAGTATTTCACCAAGGGTGTACTTCTGGGTTCGGTTAAAGGTTAATATAGCTATGAAATGAAACATAAAAAAGTATTATATTATAATTTTATATGCTCTTTGATAATTGTATAATGACAATAGCAATAATTGAAGAATAACTATGTTATCTAATTATTTTACTTTTGTTATTCTTATTATCTTATTATATTGAATTATATATTGCGAAAAAATATTATACAAAAAATATAAGTGAAGTAAAAATATAAGTGAAACTAGTGCAGAACTGCAGTATGTGTGATATAATATAAAATGATAGGGAATATAAGTAATATAATTATAATAATAAATGTAAGTAATGTATGAAATAGTTCAAGCATCAATGAGCATTATTTGCCTGTCTCACTAATCCATATAAAAGAAGTTGGAACGGTGCGGGGATGTTTAGCTTATTAAACGGGGGTTGATTGATTGGCAGGTAAGCTGAAAGAGTTATCAAAAAGAAAGTTATTCTGGACTTTTCTTTTGTCCTATTTAATGATAATTTTACTGCCAATGTTTACCCTCACATATTCTTTTAACCAATCGCTCATCTTAGCCCAGCGGCAACTTGAGATAAGTGATCGTATGGTCCTTGAGCAGTTTTCATCCAGCATTGATTCTCAACTTTTTTTGGTTATGCAAATTGGAGATCAGCTTGCTTTTGATACGGCTGCAAGTTATTTTTGTGAACGGGATGATTTACGGAGCAAACTTAAATCAATTCTCGCTTATGAAAACATAGATTATTTACAAACCCAGTTATCAAACATTAATGCTGTTTACGATTCCATACGGAGCTGCTACATTTATTATTCGTATTCTGACCGCGTTGTATCCTTTGATGGAGTATACGACAGTCAGTTCTATTTTAGTCAACGTCTGTCCAATCTATATGATAATTATCAACAGTGGATAAGTTCTATAACAGCCGTAAAAAATGCAGGTTTTATATGCATTTGGGATGAATCGGATGAAAAAGAGTATGTCCCGCAAAACATATTATATGTTCGCAGAATACAATGGTATGAAGAGCAGCGCCCGGCTTACGTGGTAGTGATGCTTAGCAACAGCTTGTTAGATAAACAGTCTTTGGCAATAAGACAGAAAAATGATTCTGCCATAGCAATATCAAATTCTAACTTAAATATACTTTATGCATCAGACAGTGATATTATACCTGTTACTTCACCAAGCATTACAGATGAAGATTATGGTTCTACTGTTTTAAACATAAATGATAAGAGAGTCAGGATAAACTGGATAAGGTCGAAGACAACGGGTTGCATATATTTTATTTCCATTCCGGAAAATTTGTATAATTCAAGATTAAGTTCAACTATAAAAGCAAACCTGCTTATGTTTTTTTCCACCTTGCTGGGAGGAATATTGCTTTCTGTCTTGCTTGCAAATCGCAGATACAGGCCCATACGATCTTTGAGGGAATTTGCGGGAAAGTACGTGGGAAACAATGCATCAACGTTTGCATCGGGCGGGGAAGATTTTTATTATATACGTGAAGCCCTAGGTAAGCTTGCAGATGAAAAACGGAAAGCCGAGCAGGAAATAAAAAAGCAAAATACCGTGATTAAAAACAGCATAATAGAAAGGCTCTTATACAGTAATTTTCCCGAAAAGATGCAGCTCATGGAACGACTTGAAGCCATGAACATTCGCTTTGATACAACGAATTTTGCAGTGGCAATATTGAAAATTGAAAATCAAACAATTACTGAATATGAGAACATGGACAATATAAAAGATAAAAACATAGAAGATATAAAATCGCTGCTGTCAAACGGAGCAATTTGGACCGAGCTCCTGGGCAGATGGTTTAATGTTTATACTACGCAAATAGATGATGACATTGTGCTTTTAATTAATTTCCGAAGCGGCGGATATGAAGAAGAAAAAGAAAGCCTTAGAGACAGTCTGGCTTTTTGCCATAAATTAATAACGGAAAAATTTAACGTTTCATTATCAATTTATGCAAGTGATGTCCAGCACTCTTTTGCAGGTATTCATAAAGCATTCCGTGATGCACTCCTGCTTTCGGAATACTGCCAAAAAGTATGTGATGTTGTATTTGCATGGGAGGAGCTTCCTGAAAGCAAGTTTAGTATTTATTACAGTTATAAACCTGAAACTGAGCAAAAGCTTATTAACCTTGTGGCTGCAGGTAAAATTGATGAAGCAAAGGATCTTATTTTAAAGGTGCATGAAGAAAATGCCAAGAAACTACCGCCATGGTATGAAAAATTAATAATTATCGACTTGTTGTCATCCTGCCTTAAGTCAATGAATATGGTTCGCATTGATGAGGAAAGTTCAGGCGAAATTGGAGTAAAAATGAGGCAATTATTACATGAGGACCCGGAGAAGTATTGTATAGATGATGTGCTTGCAATATTGGAGATGGTTTGCAACTATGTGCAGAGTTCTGCACTTGCTTCAAAAAGCATGAGCATAGATGAAAGGATTCAGGAAATTATAAAAAATGAATATGCAAATTCAGAGCTCAGCCTTTCATTGATAGCACAGTACCTGGATCTGAATCCTAGTTATGTTTCTGCCCTTTATAAAAAGTGTACCAATGAATCATTAGTGGACAGCATAAACCAGTATCGCATTAAAAAGGCCATGGAGCTTTTGGCTAATACTTCAAAGAATATAAAGGAAATTGCTACTGAGGTTGGTTATTACAATAGTGCCGGGTTTATAAGGGCATTTAAGAAGTATAAGGGTATCACACCAGGCCAATACAGGGATATGAATAAAAACAACCAGGTTTATTATGTTGATATTTGACGGATAATGTATTACAATCATATGGTATGAATTTAATGGGCATAAGATTAAGTTAATTATAAATAAAGAAGGGTGGCATGTTCATGTTAAATAAAGCTATTGATATATGGGAAAATTATATATATAATGGTGAAGCAGATGATGGGTTCAGACCCACTCTTGTTACATATGTTTTAGGAGGGGAGAAAAAAAGGGGAGCGGTTCTGGTTTGTCCTGGCGGAGGTTACAGGTATACATCTCCAAGGGAAGCAGAACCAATTGCCTTGCAATTTAATGCCGCCGGTTTTCATGCCTTTGTATTGTACTACAGTGTTTTTCCAAGGAAACATCCTCAGCCCCTTCTTGATGTTTCAAGGGCAATGTGCATAATACGAGAAAATGCGGAGAAGTGGAATATAGATCCTGAAAAAATAGCAGTATGCGGATTTTCAGCCGGCGGTCACCTGGCAGCAAGCCTGGGAGTTTACTGGGGAAAAGAGTATTTATATGAAGTGCCGGGAATAACCAAGGGTATGAATAAACCAAATGCTTTGATTTTATGTTACCCGGTTATAACATCAGGGCTGAAGGCGCATAGAGGTTCTTTTGACAGCCTGCTGGGAGAGAATGCTGCTGATGAGAGTTTGCACGAAATGTCACTTGAACACCATGTAAACGAAAACACACCTCCAACATTTCTTTGGCATACTTTTAATGATAAGGCAGTACCTGTGGAAAACAGTTTGCTTTTTGCCCAAGCCCTTTGTGATAAGGGGATTCCGTTTGAACTCCATGTGTATCCCGATGGCCCTCATGGATTGTCCCTGGCCACATCGGAAACGAGCAACGGAAATGCTGGAATGGAAAACCCGCATGTAGCTACTTGGATTAAGCTCTGTATTGAATGGCTTGAAGTTTTAAAGGGTAAATGATGTATAGTTAAATGTTAAAGATGTAGGGTATAAATGTAAAAAAGTACAAATGAAAAATAACTGCTACCCCAAAAATAGCCCCAATGAATGATGGGAATTTCTATCATTCTATTGGGGTTATTTATTAATCTATTTATTATTTATTATATTAGTATCAATTTATTATTGATTATTTTATAATTTTACTTTTACTATTATAATTACTTTAAATTTATTCATTTGAAAGATTAATTTATTCGAGAGCATAAAATTAAAAATCTATATGACTATTCAGTCGGAACCTCCGACAATTCTTTCTTCCTTGATTTCATATGCTTCCATTTACCTGAACGAAAGCGGAAAAATATGATAAGTGAACGGGTATATTGGTCCAGCACAAGGGCTATCCAAGCACCGACAAGACCCCAGCCAAAAACATTGACGAATATATAAGCGGCAATTACCCTGAATACCCAGATACCTGTTGCTGATGCGTACAGGGGGTATAATGTATCTCCGGCGCCCCTCAAGGCACCTGCAAGGGATAATTGGGTTGACTGCCCGGGTTGAGCTAATGCCAGGATTTTCAACACCGTTCCGGCCATAGCCACAATATGAGCCTCACTATTGTATAATCTAGCAAGAGGATGGGAAAAAAGAATAAACATGAGTCCGACAAAAGTAGAAACACATAAGGCCACACGATGAATAAAATTAGCATATTCTTCCGCTTTTTCTTCATTGTTGGCTCCAAGGCTTTGTCCCACAAGTGCAGAGGCTGCTACACCGAAAGCCATGCTTGGGGAAAAGGATAAGCCGCTTATATTAATTCCAATTTGATGTGCGGCAAATACTTCCTTGCCAAGACCTGATACGGTACGCGCAAATAGGGTAAGCCCGCTCTGTAGAATAAACTGCTCCAACGCCGCAGGTAAGCCAATGGAGAATACCTTTTTTATTGTTTCAGGTTCAAATTTGAATTTTTCCTTAACAGATATAGATATAAGAGATTTTTTATAAAAATAAACAACACAAAGACTAACAAGGCATGCCAGCATCCTTGAAAATGTGGTTGAAACTGCAGCACCTATTACTTCCAATCTTGGAAATCCAAATTTACCGTAAATTAAAGCATAGTTGCCGAAAACATTTAGAAGGTTACTCCCTACATTGTATAGCATTGGTATTTTTGTTTCCCCGGCTCCTCTTAAAGCAGCCGTCACACCCATTGTTATGGCTTGAAAAACCAAACCTGCGGCAACTATTTTAAAATATTGTGTTGCAGGGGTTATAACATCAGCCTCGGCACCCATAAAAAGAACAATAGGTTTTGCTAAGGCTACTCCTACTATGCTTATAATCGTTCCAAGTATTAGGTTAATAATTAAAACCTGCCGCAATGTTGATCGAGCCTTTTCATATCTTTTGGCACCTACATTCCATGCTACAAGAGTTGTAGTACCCACATTTACCGCTGCAAATATTGCCAGAAGAAGCATAAAGGGCTGATTTGTCAATCCAACTGCGGTAATGGCAGCAGAACTGAGCTGTCCAACCATAACCATGTCTACCATTCCAAATAAAGTTGATAAAACCAGCTCAGCAAATGCAGGCAAGGTGATATCTGCTATTTCGATTAGCATTGACGCTGTTCGGGATTGCTTAAACTTTGCTAAAGTATTGGTTAGTTTACTATGCATATTGATTCTATCCTTTCAACAATAATAGTTATAGTTAATGCATGGTAATGTATGAGATATCAAATAAAAATAGGGGAGAAAAAAGCAAATAAAAAGGTGCTAGTATATAAAATAGCACCTTTTTATTTTTTAATTTCCTTTAAGCCTTGCTTTTACATTAGCTTTCAAGTTCTATTTGAATTCCAAGTTCCTCTAAAGACCTAAATTTATACTGAGAGAAGTCTTTGTTCATAAGAACATCTAAAGCTTCCTCAACATCTTTCCTCTTCAGCATTGTGACGACTTCAGTAGTAAATTCTCCTAATTCATGGGCGGTTTTAGCGTTATCTACCAAAACGTTAGTATCTACTTCTTCCAGATATGCTAATGTATCAGCTTTCACGTTTTCAATATCGTCTACATATGCTCTGAAGACACTATAGACTTCTGTGTCGATGCTTGCGATGAAATCAGCTGTAGCTTGTGTTCCGAATTCGAGGTAATGAACGATATCTTTTACTGCTTGAGGATCTATTTGTTCAATTATATCAATGAGGTTTTTACGTAAATCTTCTGCCTGTTCTGAGTATTCCAGAGCAAGCTTTGTATAACGATTTATAGCGTCAACATCAACTTTGCCTGCTGCTTCTGCTATGCTGTTCTTTGCATCTTCAAGCATATCCATGTATTCATGGTACATTGCAACATACTCATCTATTGTATCAGATATGTCTGTAAATGTGCTGGTAGGTATAAACTGGGACAGTAAATTTAGAAGCTTCTGATTCCTGAATATCTGATTCTGTAATGTTGCAACGGCACTGTCGATATCGTCTGCTTTAGAGAAGTCCAGGGATGCAAATGTATCTTCCAGCTCACTGATTGTATCCATGAGATCTTCATACATTCCGTAATATTCTATATACATCCCATAGTATTCCTCGGCTTGGGCTATATAATTATCTATTTGCTCTTCTGGCAGGAACCATGAGACAAGTTCTCTTAACTCATCGTTATAAAGAATGTTTTCTACGGTTTCTTCAATAGAACCGTAATATTTTACAGTTTCCAGAGGAGCTGCCCAGTCAGTAACTGCCTTTTGGATTATTTCGAACTGTTCGGAATACTTATTCAGGTCATCTGCTAAAGCAAAATAAACAGCACTGTTCACAAGCTCTCCGCTGTTTAATACGAAATCGACAAATTCTTCAACTTTGGCATCTGAAAGAAGTTTTGTAGAATCAAGGAATCTGGTTATAAAATTATTAATAACTTCGGATTGACTGTTTTTAAAGTCATTGATTTGAGCAAGCAGCCCGTCTCTATAATCCATAACTAAGTTTTTAATCTCATCCGGGATGAGTTCTACATAGACTTTGACGATACCACTGCCAAAATAGACATCTTTAATTTTGAATACCCTGGGGATATCAAAATCATCGAAATTTATAGTATATTTCATAGCATCTTGGGGTAATTGATTAGCTATAAAGCCAGGCGCTTTTTTCTTTCCGAGATTCAAGTCGGATGCACTGATTTCTATTCCGTCTTGGGTAGGAGTAATATTTATCTTTAAGCTTAAAGGAATATTAATCGGACCAAATTTCCCGTTAATATATAACCTTTGGTCTTTTGCGCTGAACAGGATTTCTTTAATTGTAAAATTAGCTGGAAGTTCAAGACCAAGGCTCTCAAAGTTGTCTTTTATCAAGGAGTTAATCAAGTCCTGATTAAGTTCAACTTCAACTGTTTTTGAACCTGCATCGTAATATAAGTGCTTTAACGCTATTTCGTCTATTAGGTTATCTGTTGGGACGTAAACAAAACTGCAATCGTATGTAGAATTGTGGATGCTGAGAACTGTGCCCACTCCTACCGCTAAAACCACCAGGAGTACTGCGACTATTATAATCGTTACAAGCAGCCACTTCTTTTTTAACATATGAACACCCCCAAATCAATAAAGCAAATATCAAGTGAGAACCATTTCTATGATACCGGGTTTATAAAAAAATAATATCTCAACATCACTTATACATTCTAAGATGTATCATTCATCATCCCACCTCATTCCATATATAGTTATAAAATTTAAGTCTTCCGTCAGCTTGTAAGTAAGTCAAATTATATGTATGATAGAAGACATTATTGATATAGAGTATTACGGCTATATTTATTATAGCAATGTTTTGGAAATAAAAACAAGAGTTAGTATTGCTAGTATGTCTACCTACAGCCATTTTAACAGCATTTGGATGTAGTGTCAATAGAATTATTTTATTATTTGGCTCCCCCTTTATCCTTTTCACGTATTTCTACTCTTCGTATTTTACCGCTTATTGTTTTGGGTAGTTCATCAACAAATTCGATTATCCTTGGATATTTATAGGGTGCAGTTGTCTTTTTTACGTGATTTTGAAGTTCAACTACAAGACTGTCACTGGGTTCATACCCTTTGGCAAGCACCACTGTGGCTTTTACGACTTGTCCCCTTATCGGATCGGGAACAGCGGTAATAGCACATTCAAGCACTGCAGGGTGTTCAAGAAGAGCACTTTCAACTTCAAAAGGACCGATCCTGTAGCCGGAACTTTTAATTACATCATCCGCTCTTCCTACAAACCAGAAATAACCGTCTTCATCTTTCCAGGCCATATCACCGGTATAATAAACATCATCATGCCAAACTTTAGTGGTTAATTCGGCATCCCGGTAGTAGCCACGGAACATACCTATGGGTTTCTTTGCATGGGTACGTACTACTATTTGGCCTTCTTCACCGACTTCACAGGACCTGCCTTCATCATCCACTATATCGACATCATATCCTGGTGCAGGTTTACCCATTGAACCAGGCTTTGGTTCCATCCAGGGGAAAGTACCTATTACAACGGTTAATTCTGTTTGTCCGTAAGCTTCCATGAGTTTTATCCCTGTAAGCTTTAAAAACTGGTTATATACCTCGGGATTCAAAGGTTCTCCTGCTATACAGCAATATTTTAGCTTGCTTTCCCTTAACCGTAAAATGTCTTCTTCTTTAATCAGGAATCTGTATATCGTCGGTGGGGCACAGAAGGACGTAATTCCATATTTTACTATAACATCAATAAGGTTCTTCGGAATAAACTTATCATAGTCATAGACAAATACTGCGCATTTGCAGATCCACTGGCCGTATATTTTACCCCATACGGCTTTTGCCCAGCCTGTATCTGCCACCGTAAGGTGTAACCCGCCTTCCTCTACGTTTTGCCAGTATTTTGCAGTTACTATGTGTCCAAGCGGATATTCAAAATCATGCTGTACCATTTTGGGCATTCCTGTTGTACCTGATGTGAAGTAGAGAAGGGAAGTATCTTTGTTTGTTGTTGCTTCGCTTCCAGTGGGTCTGATAAATTCGGAAGAAGCTTTTTCAAGTTCTTCGGTAAGGTTATACCAGCCCTGCCTGTTACCGTCGATACATACCTTGTATTTTAACGTCGGGGATTTTTTCTCAGCCTCTTCCACGTGCTGTATTATTTCATCCTCTGATACAGTCACTATCATTTTTATATCAGCGGCATTGTTCCTGTAAATAATATCTTTAGCTGTTAACAGATGGGTTGCGGGTATTGTTACTGCCCCGATTTTATGCAATCCCAGGATGCAAAACCAGAATTCATACCTTCTCTTCAGGATAAGCATGACAGGATCGCCTTTTTTAATTCCAAGGGATTTAAAAAAGTTAGCCGCCTTGTTGCTGTATATTCTCATTTGCTCAAAAGTAAAAAATGCTTCATTACCCTTATCGTCACACCAGACCATAGCAAGCCTGTTTGGCTCTTCTTCGGCAATTTTGTCTACAACATCATAGGCAAAATTAAAGTTTTCGGGAACAGTTATATGGAAATTATTAACAAAGTCTTCGTATGAATCATATTCAATCCTAGTTAAAAATTTATTAAGCATGTAGTTAATCCACTCCTTAAACATAAATTCTGTCAAGAATATTATTGAAAATATTATTGAAAAATTGTCTATATATAAGCATTGCCTACATAATTATTGCGAGAAATTTAGCAGGCTTATTACCTACAGCTTTCATCCCATGCTTTATGTTTGAATCGAAGAACAATGAATCACCTTCTTTTAGCAGCAATTCATGACCGTCAATATATATCATTAGCTCTCCTTCAAGGACATAATTGAATTCCTGACCGGGATGGGAATTGTAACTTATCGGTTCACTGTCAGGTTTGGGTTCTACGGTTACAAGAAAAGGCTCGGCTTTCTTGTTGATAAAATTGTAAGCAAGGCTTTGGTACTTATATTCTTTCCTTCTTTCCACACTGACACCTTTGCCTTTTCTTACAAGACAATAGGTTTGAAGTTTCGGATTGTCTCCGGTTAATAATGCGGTCAGCTCTACCTTAAACTTGTTTGAAATCTTATAAAGAAGACTGACCGGAATATCAGCTTCACCATTTTCATATTCCTTGTACTTTTCCGGTTCAATGCCAAGTTCCTCTGCCAATTTCTCGGCAGAAACGGAGAAAATCTCCCTTAACTCCTTTATCCTGGCAGCCATCTGTTTCATCTGTTGATCATCTGACATGTTATCACTCCTTCGCTTTCAATTTATTAATTATCTTAATTTTGTTGATATTTTATATCAATTAAATCAAATATTTAAGTATTTATTTCAATATTGATAATAAACATTAATAATAAATATTAATGTCGGTAATAAACATTAATATTTAATATAAGACATATACTAATATAATATATCAATAATAATATATTTTTGTATGATAATTAACTTAGAATACTATTAGGTTTAATAGTATTAAAACGGATACACATATAAGCAATTATAAATTAATAATACTATTATTTACTTCACAAGTAAATTGTTATTTACATATTATTGACATATTATTGATTAGCGTGATTTTATATATGCCTGTAAATTATAATGACATAACGGAAGTAATACGGAATTATTATAGTTATATCGTTATTTTGGGTTTTTATTTTAATGTATATTACTTATGATTAAAAAAAAGGTGGTAGATATGTATGATACCTGAGGAAAGGGAATTTAAAAAGGAACTGCTGAATTTTTTCAAATCACTTAACAGAGCTTTTTTTATTGATAATGAATATAAAAGCATGGCACAAGAAGATCTGCCTCTTCCTATAGGTTACGACCAGACCATTTCACAGCCGTCCCTGGTATTTGATATGACCGTAATGTTGGATGTGGAGAATGCCGAATCTGTTCTTGAAATCGGAACAGGTTCGGGTTACCAGACAGCCTTTCTTGCAAAATTCGCAAAAAAAGTATATACGGTTGAATTAATAGAAGAATTGAGCCGTAAAGCACAGGAACGACTAAAAGAGCTTGGCTTCGGAAATATCAGGTTTAAGATAGGGGATGGCTCGGAAGGTTGGAAGGAATATGCCCCGTATGACAGGATAATTGTTACCGCAGGCAGTAGGGTAATACCTGACGAACTGGTAGAACAGCTTAAGAATGGCGGGAAAATGGTTATTCCCGTTGGAAATGAATATGAACAGGAATTGCTGCTAATTGAAAAAGACCTTGTCGGCAAACTGAGTATAACACCGAAGTATAGGGTAAGATTTGTGGAATTCAAGGGTAAATACGGTTGGCGACAGGACAATGCTTATGGAATAATTTTGTAGTATTACAAAAGTATAGACAATCCCCCAATATATATATAAAATAAAAATACAAACATAGAATTAATTGCATATACTAAACCCATATTCCTGCCGAAAGCTAGTTTTATTTTTTTATTGAATTTCAATATAGGGGGATAAGGAGACTTAATGGGTAGGATAATAGAATTATTTCATTCAACTCACAAATCTAATGTTGAGAGTATTCTAAAAAATGGTTTGCGTGCCTCATCAAAATTCGATAGTTTTGGGCTGGACATGAGAAAAGGAGTTGTATACTGCTGGCTTAAAAAGGAACACGACAAAATGTGGGCCAATAATGGCGATTATGTTTATTTGAAAGTTCTGGTCGATGAGGACCGCTGCAGAGTTGCTGACATGGAATGGATCAGCTTTGCCATGACATATCGCCTTGGCACTTTAAAGCCGAAGAATGAAGAGGCGGCAAGACTGTTTGCGGAAATTTACAGGGTGACTTCGGTTAGTATATCCGAATATTACGAGGGGCTTTTTTATACGCCTGAGGTCCTGGTAAAAGGGGATATCAGTGCAGATAACATCAGTCTTTCGGATACATAAATCACATTGATTTGCTTATTTGTATTAATAAGCTTTAAACCTCTATGGTAACAAAAATTATACTGCCAAATGATTGCCGCATAGCTGTTTCTAAGTGTATTTATGTATGCAATATTAGTTGCTGTAGCCGTATACGTTATATATTTGCTGTATATTTATCGTTGTACATTATATATTTATTGAAGGAAAAAAAACCTATAAATTTTGGATAAAAACCATAGGGCTGCATTTTAATAAATATAATTCCCCTGAATTGCTTTTTACTTTCAGAAAAAACCTGAAGAGATATTCCCAAATGTAATTGCAGATCAGTATGACAGCAATAATCATGAACTTGTATTTTATACCATTGATATTTACGGTGATTTTTCAGGGACATATAATCCTCTACCATATGTTTTAAATATATACCTCGAGAAAAAAGTATAGTGCCTTGTAAGGATAATAAAAGAATAACAACAAGTAAAATAAATGTGCTGATTAGTACTGACACCGACGAATACTGGGCAAGAACATATACTGTAAACCTAGCTTCTGATGTGAAATATGACAATTATGAAAAAGACATATCGTTGGAGATATTAAACAGCGACGCGGATGTATTTTTAACAAGTATGTTTATGATATAACTATTGCGTCAAAGTCGACCGATTATGTAAGATTGGGGCAAAGGGAGTCGTTAAGAATAAATTCCTCATTAAATGTTTGTCACGATTTAATTTATCGTGGTTTTTCCACTGAAATGGCAGTGAAAAACCCGGATAACACAGGGCCCTCTTTTAATATCAGTATGGAATTTACAGTGAAGTAAGATTCGTATCTCTTGTTGGAACACCAATGCTTACAGTCATATAAATCCTCCTGCAAAAATAAAATATAATATGGAATATTCCGAACCTGCTTTGAGGAGAAGTACAATGAAGGTTTATGTTGTGAGTGTCAGAAAGCATTTAAAATATATTATAGCCTTTCTCACAGTAATATTTGCAATCCTGATAGTGCTGCGTGTGCAAAGCCCGGCGATTGCATATGTTTTTAATCCTAAAAGGGAACTGCCAATCTATTCGGTAGAATGCGAAGAGAAAAAAGCTGCAATAACATTTGATTGTGCCTGGGGAGCGGAGGATATCCCTCAAATACTTAACACATTGGAAGAGGAAGGGGTCACGGCAACCTTTTTCATTGTGGGCCAATGGGCTGAGAAGAATCCGCAATCAGTGAAAATGATAGCAGACAAGGGACATGATATCGCAAACCATTCTTACTCGCACCTGAGGATGGGAGTGCTTGATACTGATAAAATTAAAGAAGAAATATTATTATGCAGCCGGAAACTGGAAGAATTAACGGGTAAGAAGGTGGACCTGTTCAGGGCGCCTTACGGGGATTATAACAATAATGTAATAAAAACCGCAAGGGAATTGGGGCATTATACGATCCAGTGGGATGTTGACAGTTTGGACTGGAAGCCCGGTATAAGCCCTGAAGAAATAAAAAACAGGGTATTGAGGAAAATCCAGCCTGGTTCCATTATTTTGTTTCACAATGACACAGCCCATACCGCAAGACTGCTTCCTGAAATAATATCTGCCTTAAAAAATGAAGAATACGAATTGGTACCTGTTTCTCAGTTAATTATGAGGGATAATTATTACATAGATTATGACGGCAGGCAGAAAGCAAAAAAATGAAGATAAATCCGCAATTGTTTGGTATAATATTTATTTGATATAATATTTATAATTTTTATGATAAAATATATATAAAACTATAAAAAGCCAAAAGAGCTATATCTATTATTATTTACGTTATTATTTTACGAAAATCCAATGTAAGTACAAAAAGTGTATTAAGTTTACATAAGAAAGAATTAAAAGGTAATTATTATGAAAAACACATTAAAAGCAATTCTTTTTCTATTTATTATCTTAATCCTGGTGTTCATTACTATTGATAATATAGGCGAAAAACCCTATGAACCTATATTACCTCCCGGTATGGAATTAACTGACGGAACAGGCAATGTGGAAGGCTCATTAAGTAATATTAAAAATTGGCATTACAGGGGAAGGAACGGCGATTTCTTACCTTTGCATAATATCAATTCAGTTATTTCACAGAATATAAGCTCTGAAAATATGTCTCCGCCGAAGGTCCTTTTCTATAACGGTAACCTGACCCTTAATTGCAGCCATATTCCGAATAGGATCAGTGTTGAAATATTCAAGGATAACAATCTGATTCTCCGGGAGGACAATATTTTACCTGCGGATGAATATAGTTATAAAGTGAGCCAGCCAAAGGAAGAAGGTGAACTGCTTTACAGAATTACAGCCATATGGGATGAACCTGTTTCGGAAGCTTCAAAAGAATCAGAGGATTTGCGAACTTCGAATATTACGGGAAATTTGAAAGAATCGGAAACTTTTAAAGAAAAAGATTTTTACGGAGAAGCAACATACGAGTTTGCATTTATTAACAATGTTCCGGTGGAATTTGAGATATCTTCCACTGAAACATACCCGGGGGAGCTGTTAACGATTTATGCAAGGTACGCGGATGAAGGGGAAGAAATAGTCCTGAAATCCGACCTGATAAAAGCTGATGTACCTTTTTTCAAGTACAAAGAGGGAAAATTTGCCATTATCCCTTTAAGTTATGATTTACAACCTTCCGATTATAACATTTCATTAACAGTAAAAGATAACAGCCGGGAAGACCAGGACCGGGAAAAGGGCAACCAGGGAAAAGGGACGAAAACCTATAATATAACTGTCAAAGTCTTGCCGAAAGATTTTCCCATCCAGCACCTAACCATTTCGGAAGAAGTGGACCAGGCAACCCGCAATGATGAAGCTTATGAAGAGTACGACAAATATGTTGGAGCGGTGAGAAAAACCGTTACTCCTGAAAAAATGTGGGACGGGGCATTTTTGAAGCCTGTTGAAGGAAGGATTACCACGGAGTTCGGCATGAGAAGATTTGTAAACAATGCGCCAACCTCATACAGGCACAGCGGTATTGATATTGCCGCAGCCACGGGAACACCTGTTAAGGCGGCAAATTCAGGCAGAGTAATACTTGCCAGGTATTTAACCCTTACAGGAAATACCGTGCTTATAGATCACGGCTATGGAATAATAAGCTGGAGTTATCACATGGACAGCATTGACGTAAGTGAAGGGGAATATGTAACCAAAGGGCAAATTATAGGAAAAGTTGGTTCCACGGGTTTTTCAACAGGTCCCCATTTACACTTTGCCGTATCGGTTAACGATATTTTTACAAATCCCTGGACATTATTTAAACAAGAACCGGTTTTATTTAAATAATTTTATTTAACTTATAATCCTGCGGAACTATACATAAAATATTAGTGAAATGTATATTATATAAACTGCCAAAGAAAATTTAGCTGCAGAATGCTGCGTAATAAACTGATGACGTTCTAAGGAAATGGGGTTTTAGCGGTGCTTATAGCAGGCTTGATTGATCGCAATGAAAGTCTGGCTCAAACGGCTAATCTGATTAATGTTATACTGACATCCCTAAAGCATAAAACAAGTATTGTTAATTCTAAAAACCTAGCGGAATGGGGTTATAGTAAAGTAAAGAATTATATAAACGAGTTGGAGAAAAACGGCACGAGTATCCTGATATTAAAAATTGACGTTAATGATATTAATTTTAATATATTTAAATATTTTCAATTTGATATTATTCTGTATGCGCTGCACAACAATGAAAACGATTCTGAACAGGAAAAAGAAAGGAAAAGGGATATTATAAAGGAAATTCGTTCTGCGCTAAATGATAATGGAATAATGATTATTAATGATGATTTTATTGACAGCACAATTCTCCTGGATAATCTCAAAATAGATCCGGTAACCTACGGATTTAATTCAAAGGCAAGCATAACTACATCCAGCATAGATGATACAATGTTTGAAAAGGGTTTCATGTTTTACCAGCGCAAGCCTATAAAATCTGTTAAAGGGAAAATAATTGGCCCTCAGGAATACCGGATAGATGTGGGAGAAAAGGAAATAGATGTATACGGCATTCTTGGAGCGGTAGCTTTTGCCGTAGCAAGCGGAGTGGAATTTGAGCAGGTTACTACACCTTCCCGGATGTAGAAAATCAGTATTTCCGGTATTTAACAACTTAATTTTTCTAACTCTTTAAGCCAGATTTCTGCACTTGCATCGCTTGGCATTCGCCAGTCTCCCCGGGGAGAAAGGCAAATGGTTCCCACCTTTGGTCCGTCAGGCATGCAGGAACGTTTGAATTGCTGGCTGAAGAAACGGCGGTAGAAAACCTTCATCCATTTTAATATATCCTGTTCCGTAAACCTATTTTTAAATGCCTTGCAGGCAAGGAAAAATATTTTAGAGGGTGAAAAACCCCACCGTATCATGTAATAGAGGAAAAAATCATGCAGGTCATAGGGGCCTATCACATCTTCCGTTTTTTGCTCAATTTCACTTGTTCCGTTAGGTGGAAGAAGCTCTGGGCTAATGGGTGTATCGAGAATATCCTTTAATATTTCCGCTACTTTCGGATTCTCAGTAGTATCCATGTACCAGGAAACCAAGTACCTCACCAGGGTTTTCGGAACACCGGCATTAACGGCATAATGGCTCATATGGTCGCCGTTATAGGTGCACCAGCCAAGGGCCAGCTCCGATAAATCTCCTGTCCCTATCACCAGCCCTCCTTCCTTGTTGGCAATATCCATTAAAATCTGGGTTCGTTCCCTGGCCTGAACATTTTCATAAGTAATATCATGAATTTCCGGGTCATGGCCAATATCCTCAAAATGCTTCAGGCAGGCAGCAGTTATTGGTATTTCACGGCATTGGACTCCCAGTTCCTTCATTAAATCATGGGCATTCCTTTTGGTTCGGTTGGATGTACCAAATCCAGGCATTGTAATAGCAATAATTTGCCCAAAAGGATATCCCAGCTTGGCAAATGCTTCCCGGCAAACCAACAGGGCGAGAGTGGAATCCAGCCCACCTGATATTCCGATCACAGCTTTATTAATACCTGTTTTTAAAAGCCTTTGGGCCAATCCGGTTAATTGAATGGTAAAAATTTCACGGCAACGTGCGTCCCGTTCTTCCTTTTTCTCTGGCACGAAGGGATAGGGTGAGACATCCCTCTTCAGGGAGTCGATTAACAGTTTCATGTTGTCAACTAACGGTTTATTGTTAAGCTCAAAGGGAATAATACGGTAGTTTTCAGCCATGAAATTCATGGAAGGATTCATAAAGCTGTTTACTTTTTTTCTTTCATTAATCAGCTTTTCTATATCAACGTCAGCATAAACCAGTGTCTGTTCCCTGAAACGGCTTTCCTCAAGGATTGTACCGTTTTCGGCAATCAGAACATGTCCGCCGAATACAGTGTCGGTGGTGGATTCGCTTGGACCTGCGGAAGCATAAACATATGCAGCTATGCATCGGGATGATTGCTGGGATACGAGGGACCTTCTGAACTCTGTTTTACCAATCAGTTCATTGCTGGCTGACAGATTTGCAATCAGGTTGGCACCATGCAGAACATGATTGGCGCTTGGAGGGATGGGCATCCATAAATCCTCACAGATTTCCACTCCTACACAAAGCTGTGAGTTCCTGTCCTTAAACAGGAGCTTTTCACTGAAGGGTACTTCCTGGGAACAGAATATGACCGTATCATTAATCCTGTTCACGGCAGAACTAAACCATCTCTTTTCATAGAATTCCCCGTAATTCGGAATGAATGTCTTTGGAACTAGTCCCAGGATTTTTCCCCTGTGTATAACGGCAGCACAGTTAAAGAGCTGGTTGTCAGCTTCAACGGGGATGCCTATGATTATCAGCATGTCATAATTATTTTCCCCGGTTATGTCAATAATTTTTTGTAAGGCTGCCTGGGCTTGGTCAAGCAATAGCTTCTGGTGAAAAAGATCTGCACATGTATAACCGGTAACACATAATTCAGGAAAAACAAGCACTTTCACGTGTGAATCTGCAGCCTGTTTTACCAGGTTTATAATTTCCGATATATTTGCCCAGGTATTTCCTATTTGTATTTTTGGTACTGCCGCTCCTATTCTAACATATCCCATTTCCCAAATATTAGCCATGCAAATGAATTCCTTTCCGTAAAATATAAGCTTTATTGCTATAATTAACTTAGTTAATTATAGCATATTTTTTGGAAATGCGCAAAATGCCGGATATGCTGATATTTTTCAAAGAAGCATTGCATTGTAAAATATATGTAATATATAATTATATAATATGAAAAAATGAAAAATTAGCCCTAAAAGTTAAAATAAAATTTAATAATAAATTATAAATTACTTCTAAAATTGTCCCTCTATGAATAATTATTACATATAGAAGATTTATAATTTATTTATGTGACTTAAAGTACACCAGAAAAGAGAGGAGAGTAGGGGGCAAATGGTTGGAAACCTGATTGAAAACAATATGGTTACAATTGCCGGGAAAATAATTTCAGGTCTGGAATTCAACCACGAGGTCTATGGTGAGGGATTTTACTTATTCTACCTTGAGGTTCCCAGGTTAAGCGAGAGCTGTGACATAATTCCTGTAACAATATCCGAACGGCTTATTGTGAACCAGGAATTAAAGGAAGGAACCTTCGTGAAAATAGAAGGGCAGTTCAGATCATACAACAATTACGACAAAGAAAAGAACAGGCTGATTTTAACGGTATTTGCAAGGGAAATTGAAATTCTCGAATCGGGAATTACAATGAGAAACCCGAATCAGATCTTTTTAAACGGGTACATATGCAAAAAACCGGTGTACAGAACCACACCTTTTGGCCGGGAAATAGCCGACATATTACTTGCAGTTAACCGTCCCTACAATAAATCGGATTATATTCCATGCATAGCATGGGGCAGAAATGCCAGGTATTCCGAAACTTTACCTGTCGGGACAAATATTAAGGTATGGGGAAGAATCCAGAGCCGGGAATATCAGAAAAAATACGAAACAGGAGAAGTTGTAACCAAAACAGCCTATGAAGTATCAATATCAAAAATGGAGGAAGTAAAACCCTCTACTTGAAAAGCAGGGGTTTTACTTTTCTATTTCTCACAAAATATCTCCACTGTCTCATTAAATAAGGAATAAGGTAATGGTCAACGCCAAAGGCTTTTCCTGCTCCTCCGAACATACATAATGCCGCGGGAATGTACCACCAGTCATATGAATACATTCCGGTTGATAATATAAAATTTATGTTCATCAAAATTGACACAATAGCAGCTATAAACGTAAATGTTCCGGATATAAAAGCCAATCCCAGCCCGATTTCCGTTATTACCAGAATTATCTGAAAGAAAAGTGCATTTGGCACTATAATGTGGTCAACCAGCCATTCATACCATTGTGGCGTATGATCGCTAACCAAACTGAAAACCTGCTGGCCTGTTTCGGTAACTGAAGCACTTGTTCCTATATCCGGAAGGCGACCGCTTAATATAGGCTTTACAAGCCAGTTTTGCTTTACTTTCTCTATTCCTTCCACAAGCCACGAATATCCTAGGAATAACCTTATTGGGACAAGCCAGAAGGCAGGAGTGACAGGAGATATATGTTTTTCAATAATAGTCTTGTGGCGCTGCTTTTTATAAAGGAATTCGTGCTTTATATATTTAAATACAAGCTCAAATCCGCCAATTCCAAACAGGTAATGGATATTAACCATATATTTTAAAATTATTGACATCAATCTGGAGAATTCATGGCCCAGGATATTACTTACAGCAAAGTAGCTTCCGATGGATACCATTACGCCATGCAAGTTGGGCTTAAGTTCCCGCATTTCTTTTTTCCTAATTAGTGCGAGAATATTGAGGGCTGCAGCTTCTCCTGTCTGTATTGCTGATTCCACAAGGGCCGGAAGAGTGCCCTTATCAGTGCTAAACAGTGACACGTCTCCTGCTGCAAACACATTTTCATACTGGGTTTGGGTGTATTTGTTTACCACAATTCTGCAAGCTTTGCCTTTTTCGATGTTAAGGGAATCAGTCAGGTCACATGCCCTTACACCTGCAGTCCAAATAAGGGTTTTTGTTGGTATTGTTTCACCGTTTTCCAGTTTAACCAAATCGGAAGTAACCTCAACAATAGGAGCATGTAGAATAAGCTCTACTTTCAATTTTTTCGTAAGATAATTCTTCGATTTTTCTATGCCTTTTGGTTTCAGGTTGTTAAGTACATTATCAAGGGCTTCTACAAGAACCAGTCTTACATCTTCCCGTTTAAACCCGTAATCATTGCACAAATCTTTTACCCAGTGGGCTAACTCACCAATCATTTCCACGCCGGTAAAACCGCCTCCTCCGACTACAAAGGTCAGAAGGGCTTTCTTTTTTTCCGGATCTTTTTCATTAGCGGCTTTCAGGAAACAATCCTTTATATGTTCCCTTATTGTTATTGCGTGTTTATATGACCATAACGGAAAACAATATTCCCTCATACCGGGAATGCTGTAAAAGTTCGGGTTGCTTCCGGTTGATATAATCAGATAATCGTATGAATACTCATTGTTTTCGGAATATAGTTTTTGAGCTTCAAAATCTATTTTATTGATTTCATCTGTAATTACTTTTACATCAGTATACTGAAAAATATCCTTCAAAGGAACAATAACCCCGTCTTCGCTAATCCTGTTTCCTGCAACTTCATGGATTTCCGTTAACAGTGTATGATAGGGGTTTTTATCAATAAGTACTATTTCTATGTCATCCTTTTTCTTTTTTTTGTGGAGAGTCAGAGCAGCTCTGATTCCTGCATATCCGGCGCCTAAAACGACAACCCTCGTAGGCATTTAAATATCCTCCTTCACATAAGTAAGAATATATTATTTTTTAATAATTTATAATTTCTTAAATAATAAAAACTAAAATTTATTATTATTTATGATTAAAAAAATGCTATACATTAAATATATACCTTATTGTTAAGAATAAAACACAAAATTATTATAATACATAAAAATTTATATGTAAATTAGCACATAAATAAAGGAATTATTGCCAGCATTGGAATATAAATAGTAAAATTCTCAAATAATATGACTCAAAAAAATAAAATTATAAATTTATAAAGATTGTTAAATAAAGGTTGTTTATGGGTACATATTATTGAAAAATATTATTAACCCATTAAAATATAAATTAAATGTATAATTTACTTATTAGCCAAAATTATCAAAATGTATAAAATAACTTGGAGGGGGTATTTATATTATGAAAAAACATGTAATTCTGACTGTTGCATTTGTTTTAATTGCCGCTTTAATGGTAGGCTGCGGTTCAAGCAAATACAAGGACGGTACGTACAAAGCTGAAAGTGAACCGGATGAACGCGGAAATAATGCATATGTGGAAATAACCATTAAAGACGGCAAAATTGCGGATGTTGTATGGAAAGAATTGAGCAATGGTGTGGAAAAAGACGAGAATTACGGTAAAGTAAACGGAGTCATAGAAAATGAGGAGAATTACCAGAAGGCCCAGAATGCATTAAAGGCATCCAAATCATATGCGGAAAAACTTGTTGAGGTTCAGGATATAAATAAAGTCGATGCAGTATCCGGGGCTACCCATTCCCATGAATTATTTGTTAAACTTGTTAAGGAAGCTCTGAATAAGGCAAAATAATAATGATGAATTTTTATAATACAAATAACACAAGTAATAATGCAATAGTACTTATAATTAATAACACCGTGAAATAGAAAAAATGTATTGACTGTAAAAACCGGAGAAGACAAAAGGAACTTATTATGGCTGCAAAAAGAGGTAAATACTTATCCTTTAAAAATATAATTTTTGTTTTTGCTGTATTATCCTTTGCAATAATGATTTTTTTTATTGCAAAGGATAATATAACATCGGGTTTAAATAATGAAAATGCGGAAAATAAAGTTGTTAAAAAGCAATCATTTTTAATGGGAACGGTTATAACCCAGCAAGTATACGGAGCTAACGGGGAGATTGCAGCGGATGAAGTTGTCCGTAGACTCGAGGAAATCGAGAAAAGAGTGACGTTAAATTCGGCTGACAGTGAAATTTATATGCTAAATGAAATGGCAGGAAAAGGAACTGTCAGCCTAAGCAAGGATACAATATACATTTTATCTGTTGCCAAAAAATATGCCGAGTTGTCAAATGGTGCCTTTGATCCCACAGTTGGTCCTCTGGTCAAAGCGTGGGGTATTTCTCCCGGTAGCGGAAGGATACCCGGAGACGAGGAAATAAAATCACTGCTTCCCCTTATAGATTTTAATGATCTTATTATTGATGAAGAAAAGCTGACTGCAAGGCTTGAAAAGGCTGGCCAATCTGTGGACCTGGGAGGTATTGCAAAAGGTTATGCCGGCGATGAGGCAATAAGGATATACAGGGAATATGGTATCGAATCCGCCTATATAAACCTGGGCGGAAATGTGGTGACATTGGGGAATAAGCCAGACGGGAGCCCCTGGAGAATAGGAGTGCAAAATCCTAGGGACATAACAGGAAATTATGTAGGAATAATCGAAGTCTCAAATAAAACAGTTGTTACATCAGGAGATTATGAGAGGTATTTTGAAAGGGACGGGAAAAGATATCACCATATAATTGATCCTAGAACCGGTTATCCATCTGAGTCGGGACTAATTAGCGCAACCATCGTGTGCGATTTATCTATTGATGCGGATGCACTGTCAACATCCGTATTTGTATTGGGACTTGAAAAGGGAATGGAACTTGTTGAGAAACTTGAAGGTGTTGAAGCCATTTTAATTACAAATGATAAAAACATATACGTATCATCAGGACTGGAAGGAAAATTCAACTTTAATGAAAAAGCTACGGATTTTAAATATGTTGGGAAATATAACAGGCAATAAGACTGCCTATAAAGAAGATGATGATAATAAAATCAATACGGAAAAAGATAAATACATTATAAAAAAAGGTGACATATATATCATAGCGGCTGTATTATTTTTGACTCTGGTAAGTATAATTGTACCAGGGATTTTTTCTGCGGGAAATAATATCCGGCCAAAGGCTGTTATTATACAGGATAATAAAGTGATAAAAGAAATTAATCTTGAAAAAATAGACAAGGCAGAAAGATTTGAAATAAGGGGATATTACAATATAACGGTTTTAATGGAACAGGGCAGGATTAGATTTGAAGAAGCTGACTGCCCGGACAAGCTGTGCGTGAAAACAGGGTGGCTAAGCAAACCCGGAGATACTGCAATTTGTCTTCCTGCCCGTGTTATAATAAAGATTGAAGGGGAAAAGGAAGATAATGAAGACGTGGACGGGGTAACGTATTGATTGGGGTATGTATTGAGATGCAAAATTCGAGAAGAACACTAGATACAAAAAGCATAATAATTATTGCACTTTTTACTGCCCAGGCACTTGTTCTTTCAATAATTGAAAATTTCATACCGCTGCCTGTGGCAATACCTGGAGTTAAGCTTGGATTGGCAAATATTATTGTTCTTACGGTGATAATTTTAATTGGCCTTAAAGAGGCATTAATTCTGGTAGCATTGAGAACATCAATATCATCTTTTTTTTCAGGAGGTTTCATTGTTTTTTTATTTAGCCTGGCAGGTGGAATACTAAGTACGATTGTGATGAATTATTTATATAAAAAAGCTGGAAAGGTATTTAGCATTGTTGGAATAAGCATAGCAGGAGCCATAGTTCACAACATCGGTCAATTAACAATGGCTATAATAGTTATGAAAACATTTTCAGTAATCGGGTATTTGCCTTTCCTGTTAATTTCGGGAATTATTACAGGTGCTTTTGTAGGTTTATGTGCCAATTATATGGTGAGAATATTAAAAAACCTGGATATTCTCACGAAATATAAATAATAAATATTACAAATAAATATTATATTACTAATAAATATTTAATATTTTATTATGGAGTTG
>Ga0134092_1000158_pt1 | contig 69423 bp, 54 predicted proteins | sample 3_6taG_FD_94454 | JGI IMG/M metagenome (GOLD analysis project Ga0134092, IMG submission 94454) | Switchgrass degrading microbial communities from high solid loading bioreactors in New Hampshire, USA - 3_6_20_6_A3 metaG | ecosystem: Engineered > Bioreactor > Semi-continuous > Anaerobic >... | reverse complement strand
TTTAATCCACACTAATCGAAGTAGTTTAGTCTTAGCACAATTGTTACCATCGGAGGGAGGGAAATACGTGTCTGAAGTTCGAGTTAAGGAAAATGAGTCTCTCGATAGTGCTCTTAAGAGATTTAAGAGACAATGCGCTAAGGCAGGCGTATTGGCAGAAGTAAGAAAAAGAGAGCATTATGAGAAACCAAGCGTAAAAAGAAAAAAGAAATCTGAAGCAGCAAGGAAGAGAAAGTTCAAATAGTGGAGGATAGAATTATGTCTCTTAAGGACAGATTGCTTGAGGATATGAAAGCAGCCATGAGGGATAAGGATGTAATTCGTAAAAATACTATCCAGATGGCTAGGTCAGCGGTGCTTCAGGTTGAAAAGGATAATAAGGTTACTCTTGATGACGATGGTATAATTGAAGTTTTGGCAAAAGAGGTTAAGAAAAGAAGAGATACCTTGCCTGAATATGAAAAGTCGGGTAGGCAAGATCTTATAGATAATTTGAAAGCAGAAATTGACGTACTTTTGCAATATTTACCAGAGCAGCTCACAGAGGAAGAACTTGAAGTTATAGTAAAAGAGGTTATCCAGGAAACTGGAGCAAGCTCAGCTAAAGATATCGGAAAAGTTATGCAGTCGGTTTTGCCTAGAGTAAAAGGACGTGCAGACGGAAAAATGGTAAATCAAATTGTAAAGAAGTATATAGGATAAAGCTCGATTTAAATCGAGCTTTTTTGTTGCCTTTTCAAACCGAGAGAGAGGGACAGTGAAATGTATTTATTACACAAGAAAAGTGATATTATGAGAAGAATTGTGTACTTTATCCTTATTGCTGTGCTTTTGTGGGGTTTTGGCGGCTGTGTCTTAAATACAGATACTAATGAGGATGTTTTAGTTGATAAATCAGTATCTGTTAATGAGGAAGCAAGCCAAAAAGCTGATGATGTGGATATTGACCGATATATGGTAAATGACGAGGATATAGCAGATGATGAAGAGAAGAAAATAATACAAGGCGCAGACGGTACCGACGTAAATAATCAAGGTGAAAAGGATGAAGATTTAAGTACAAAAAATTCAAATGGTGAAAATGCGGATAATGAAAAGGTAAATAATAAAGCTGCTTCTCAAAAGGACCAAGACAGTAGAAGTGCCGGTAAAAATGAGGATAAGGGCGGCACTAAAGCTGAGGTTCAAAAACATGACCTGGTTGAACTTGTCAAATTGGATGATTCCTTTGTTATTGATATAAAATATGCCACCGAGGATAATTCTGCAAAGAAAAAGATTTATTCCATGCCCCTTTGTCTTATACACAAGAATACGGCTCAAAAACTCATTGCAGCCAATAATGAATTTAAGACCTTAGGCTATAGGATAAAAGTTTTCGATGCCTACAGGCCCTATTCCGCCCAAAAGCTTTTATGGGATGCAGCCGAGGACAAGTCCTATGTGGCAGATCCCAAAAAGGGGTCGAAACACAATAGAGGTGCGGCAGTGGACATTACTTTAGTGGATGAAAACGGTCAGGAACTTCCTATGCCATCAAAATACGATGAGTTTTCTGAACGGTCACACATTAAATATAACCAGTGCGATGAGCAGTTGATAAAAAATCGTGAACTGTTGGGAGAAATAATGGTAAAGCACGGTTTTAAACGAATTAGTACCGAGTGGTGGCATTTTGACGATACCGATGCTCTAAACTATCCTTTGCTGGATATTTCCTTTGAAGAGTTTTTACAGGAGAACCAAAACTGAAATTATTATGTCAAAGTACTTGTTTGCCGGGGTATAAATGAATTATAATAGCACTATCGGCCTTGAAATAATTAAAATATATGAGATTGAAGGAAAAAGACATTTATAAACTCCAAAAAAGAATTTGTTTTTAATGCTAATATACAGGTGATTGAATGGACCAAATTAAACAATGGGTTGTCAATAAAGTATTCCAAGGAAATGAACATGAAATAAGTGAAAAAGTTCATAGAATATCAGAACAATGTAAAATATCTCCTCTTCTTGCTAAAATTTTTATAAGCAGGGGTATTGAAGAGGAAGAATACATTAAGATGTTTTTAAACCCATCAATGAAGGATTTGTATGACCCTTTTCTGCTTAAGGATATGGATAAGGCTGTTGATAGAATAATAAATGCTGTTAGAAGCAGAGAAAGGATAATAATTTTTGGCGATTATGATGTCGATGGTATAACCAGTACATCTATTTTGTATGATTTTCTCATTAAATGCGGGGCCGACGTTGGGTTTTATATACCGGACAGGAAAGAAGAAGGATATGGCTTGTCAATAGGAGCGGTCCAAAAGGTCATTAATGACGGAGCTTCTTTGATAATCACCGTTGACTGTGGCATAACTGCCTTTGAAGAGGTAAAATATATAATTGATAACGGTGTGGATATTATTATTACCGATCACCATGAATGTAAGGAAGAGCTGCCGGAGGCCTATGCTTTGGTGAATCCTTGCAGACATGATTGTACGTATCCGTTTAAGGAACTGGCCGGAGTGGGCGTTACCTTTAAACTGCTGCAAGCTTTGTCCATAAAGATGGAACTTAAGGATCTGTCATTGGATTATATAGATCTTGTGGCTTTAGGAACTGTTGCCGATGTCGTTCCGCTTGTAAGTGAAAACAGGATTATTGTAAAATACGGCCTTAAGAAAATTGAAAATACTTTTAACAAAGGGCTTAAAGCTCTTATTGATGTTTCTGGGGCTAAGGACAAGCCGGTTACATCCTATACAGTAGGTTTTGTCTTAGCACCAAGGATAAATGCAGCGGGAAGAATAGGAGATGCAACCAGAGCTGTAAGACTTTTTACTACCGATGATGAGAATGAGGCTATTGCCATTTCAAAAGAATTGAATGAGCAGAATATTTACCGTCAGGAGACTGAACAGGAGATACTCAATGACGTATTAAGCAGGATAGAAAGAAGTGTTGACTTAAAGAAGGAAAAAGTTATAGTTGTTTGGGGTGAAGGCTGGCATCATGGTATTATAGGTATTGTAGCTTCAAGAGTAACTGAGACTTTCCACCGTCCCTGCATCTTGATAGCAGTGGAAGATGGAATGGGAAAAGGTTCCGGCAGAAGTATTGAAGGTTTTAACCTGTTTGAAGCCCTTTCCCATTGTACAAGCCTGCTTGAGAAGTTTGGCGGTCATGAGCTGGCGGCAGGGCTTACAATAAAAGAAGAGAATATTGAAAAGTTAAAAGAAATGATAAATGAATATGCCGATACCCTTTTAAAGGATTCGGATTTAATTCCGAAAATTAAGATAGATGTTGAGGTAACAAAGGAAGATATTTCGCTGGATAGTGTGAGAGAACTGGATTTGCTTTCACCCTTTGGTGTGGGGAATCCAAGTCCGGTTTTTGCTTACAAAAACCTTATGATTGAGGACATCAGAACAGTTGGCAATGATAAACATATAAAGCTTAAGCTTAAGGATGATGAGAGATTTATTGATGCCATAGGCTTTAACAGGGGTTATCTTGCTGAAATTTATAATAAGACCGATGTTATTGATACAGCATGTTCCTTTGAGATTAATTCGTGGAACAATACAGAGAGTGTTCAATTGAATTTAAAAGATGTAAAAGAAAGCAGCGATATACTTATTCAAAACAGTTTTTACTATAGTTTGGATAAGGCTATTGATTTTACTTGCTTTTATGATGAAAAGGATATAGATTTATTTTTGGAGAATATTGCGCCAGTAATGTCTTCGGAGGGATTTAAACAGGATTTTTATAGAGATAATAAGACAGTAATCCTTATAAATTCGATAAGCAGTTTAAAAATCCTTACCGATGCTTTAAATGCTGTAAAAGTTGAATATGAGATAGCTTATAATGTAGAAAATACAGATGATGATTGTGATGTTTGTATTTTGGTAAATCCAAAGCCTGATGAGTTTAGTGCAGAACCTTTTGACAGGGTGATTGTATTTGGAGAATGGATTTCAAAAAGTTATCTTTATAATATAATAATGAATATTGACATTGGTAAATTATTTATTTTGGATAAAATCTGTTTTAAGGTTGACGAAAGTGATATAATTGTTGAAAGACAAGATATGGTTGCAGTTTATCAATATATCAAAAGCAATTTTAATGGCAATTATATTATTGATGATTTGTTTAAGTTTGCCCGTTCGGTTTCAAGAAGTTGCGGCAGAAATATGAATTATTTTAAAGTAAAAAGGGTTATTGACACCTTTGAAGAATTAAATTTGTTAAAAAAGTCAGAACGCGGCATATATGGTATGGAAGTTTCAATAATTGATACCAAAGGAAAAAAAGCTGATCTTGAGAGTTCGGCTATTTTTCAAAGTTTTAAAGCTTTTAAAGAACGGATTCAGGCCGTTTAAAATAACTTACAGGATTAATAAAAAGTTTTAGGACCAAAGTATTATAAGGGGAAAGGGACAGTCAGATTTAAAATTGCCTTTGAGCCCCTGAGAATAAATACAGGAGGAGAAATTATGGATTTAAAATCAAAGTTAAGAGAGGTGCCTGATTTTCCGAAAGAAGGTATAAACTTTATTGACATTACAACTGTACTGCAGGATGCTGAGTCATTGAAGCAGTGCATAGATGAGATGATGCAAGAAGTAAAAAGCTTTGGAGATTTTGATATGATTGTCGGACCCGAATCAAGAGGCTTTATATTTGGAACACCTATAGCCTATACTTTGGGTAAAGGCTTCGCACCGATAAGGAAGAAGGGAAAACTTCCGTATAAGACCATAGGTGTGGAGTATCAGTTGGAATATGGTACAGATACGCTGGAAATGCATATTGATGCTATAAAGAAAGGTGATAAAGTAGTTATAGTGGATGACCTTCTTGCAACTGGAGGTACCACACTATCCAATATCAAGTTGATAGAGCAGCTTGGTGGAGAAGTAGTTGGAATTGTGTATTTTATTGAACTTTCATTCTTAAATGGAAGAGAAAAATTACAAGGATATAATGTTAAGTCTATTGTGCAATACTAGTAAGTTTCTACACTATTGGACAATGGAGTTCAGAATAAACAAGGGCCGATGTATTATTTCCGGTATATCGAATGCTTTTGATTTTGGGGGAATTGTTTATGAACGATGGTTACAACCGTCTCATAAAAAAAATAAGTAAATATAACAGCAATTGTGATTTTGAATTGCTTGAGAAGGCTTATCAGGTCTCAAAGGAAGCTCACAACGGTCAGCAGCGAGTTTCAGGGGAGCCTTTTATCATGCATCCTATGGAGGTTGCAAATATTCTTGCGGAACTGGAACTTGACTGTACTGCTATTGTTGCGGGCATTTTACACGACACAATTGAGGATACCACCTATACCTACGAACAGCTTAAGGAAAAGTTCGGGGAAGAAGTGGCATTGCTTGTAGACGGTGTAACCAAGCTTGGTAAGATTCCCTATACTACAAAAGAGGAGCAGCAGGCAGAGAACTTGAGAAAAATGTTCCTTGCCATGTCAAAGGATATTAGGGTAATTCTTATTAAGTTGGCTGACAGGCTTCATAATATGAGGACTCTTAAATATATGTCTCCGGAAAAGCAAATCGAAAAAGCAAAGGAGACTTTGGAAATATATGCTCCTATTGCTCATCGGCTTGGAATATCGAAAATAAAATGGGAACTGGAGGATTTAAGTCTTAGGTATTTAGATCCAAAGGGATATTATGACCTTGTAGATAAAATTGCAAAAAAGAGAAGAGAAAGAGAAGCGTATATTGAAAAAATCCTTGAAACGCTTAAGGAAAAAATCTCAGAGCTGGGTATAGAAGTCCGTTTGGACGGAAGACCCAAGCATTTCTACAGTATATATAGGAAGATGCAGCAGCAGAACAAGACTTTGGACCAGATATACGATTTATTTGCCTTTAGAATTATAGTGGATACCGTAAAGGACTGTTATGCTGTATTGGGTCTTGTGCATGAGATATATAAGCCTATGCCGGGTAGGTTCAAGGATTATATTGCCATGCCCAAACCAAATATGTATCAGTCGCTGCATACAACCGTTATCGGTCCCGATGGAGTTCCCTTCGAAATTCAGATCAGGACTTGGGAGATGCACAAAGTAGCTGAAGTAGGAATTGCAGCCCATTGGAAATACAAAGAAGGCACTACTGGCGGAGGCTACGAGCAAAAATTGGCATGGCTAAGGCAGCTTTTGGATTGGCAGACCGATACCCGTGACCCTAATGAATTTATGGAAACATTGAAGATTGACTTGTTCACCGATGAAGTTTTTGTCTTTACTCCAAAAGGGGATGTAATCAGTCTTGCTGCCGGCTCTACCCCAATAGATTTTGCTTATCTAATACACAGTGCTATCGGTAACAAAATGGTTGGGGCAAAGGTAAACGGCAAGATTGTTCCAATAGAGTATGAACTGAAAAACGGAGATATAGTTGAAATTCTTACTTCTTCAAATGTTCACGGGCCTAGCCGTGACTGGCTGAAAATAGTAAAGACATCCCAGGCCAGAAACAAGATTAATCAATGGTTTAAGAAGGAAAAAAGAGAGGAAAACATATTAAGAGGTAAGGAAATGCTTGAAAAGGAGCTTAAAAAGCAATCGCTTACCTTTGCTCAATTGTTTAGGCCTGAATGGGTTGAAATATTACTTAAGAAATATACTTTCAGTTCCATGGATGATCTTTATGCAGCTATAGGTTACGGTGCAATAACTCCCAACAAGATTATATCCAGGCTGAGAGAAGAGTATAAGAAGACTTTAAAGGCTGAAGAGCTGGCACAGCAGATGGCTGAAAGTGTTGCTCAGCAAAAGCTCAAAAATAAAAGAAGGAGTATTCCGGAAAACGGAGTTGTTGTCAAAGGCATTGAAAACTGTCTTGTTAGATTGTCAAGATGCTGTAATCCTGTTCCCGGTGACGATATAATCGGATATATAACCCGTGGAAGAGGAGTATCGGTTCATAGAAAAGATTGTCCCAATGTGACAAATACCATAGACGGAGATACCAGACTTATAGATGTAGAATGGTATACAGCCAATAATGTAGCTTACCATGCAGAGATAACAGTGCTTGCCAATGACAGAACCGCTTTGCTTATGGATATAACCAATGTCATAGGCGAGTCAAAGATTCCTCTGAAAGCTATAAATGCCAGAACTACAAAAGATCAGGTAGCAGTGATGAACCTTACAATAGAGATAACAAATACCGAACAGCTTGAAAAGATTATCAAGAAAATAAAGAGAGTTGAAGGGGTATTTGAGGTTACAAGAAATAAGCAGTAATGTGATATAGTTGAAAAGGTTTGCTAAAACAGACTTTTTTAATAGAATTGCATAAAGAGAGGTATTTAAAAATGCGCGCAGTTGTTCAGCGGGTTACCTATTCCAAGGTGACTGTTGATGGAGAAGTAATTGGAGAAATTCAAAAAGGATTGAATGTATTATTGGGAATAGGCCAGGACGACACCGACAAGGATATTGAATATGTGGCCGAAAAGATAGTGAACTTAAGGATTTTTGAAGATAGCAATAATAAAATGAATTTGTCTTTATTGGATATAAAGGGAGAACTTATAGTTGTATCCCAGTTTACGCTGTATGGTGACTGCAGAAAAGGAAAAAGACCAAGCTTTGATAAAGCAGCAAGACCGGAAGCTGCTGAAGTTATATACAATAAGTTTTTGGATTATTTGAAGAAGTTTGATATAAAGGTTCAGACAGGAAAATTTCAGGCAATGATGATGGTGGAAATACAAAATGACGGTCCTGTCACACTTTTAATAGACAGCAAAAAAGAGTTTTAAAACTTTTGATATAGATTTAATAATAAAAAGTATAAAATTTTGATAATAGAGAAAAGGGCATTTTAACATAAAATGCGGTGAAATTAATAATTTTTAAATATTATGACTTTAAGGAGAGAGTAGAAATGGATGTAAAGTGCTTTGATAAAGGAATTTTCGATTCCAACAGTTATGTTGTATGGGAAGGTAATGAGGGCGTTGTTATAGACGCAGGAGTTTCCGATGAAATAATAATGAAGTTTATAAATGAGAATAAAATCACCATTAAATATATAATTCTAACCCACGGGCATTTTGACCATGTATATTATGCGTTTAAGCTTAAAGAGAAAACCGGTGCGAAGGTTATTATACATAAGGATGACAATGATATGTTGCCAAAACCGGAGTGGAACGGAACCAGATTTTTTGGAGATCCGGTATCCTTTGACCTGGCTGATGAAACGGTGGAAGACAAAGACACAATTACTGTGGGAAACCTTAAGTTTGAAGTACTGCATACACCGGGTCACAGTATGGGAAGTATGTGCCTAAGGGTTGAAAATAGACTGTTCAGCGGGGATACTTTGTTCCGTTTAAGCTGTGGACGTACTGACCTGCTTGGGGGAAATCAGGAGGATTTGGACAACTCCTTTAGGGAAAAGATATTAACGCTTGATGACAATATCTTGGTATATCCTGGGCATGGAGAATCCACAACCGTTGGCTTTGAAAGGTTTAGCAATCCTTATGTGAAATATTTGCAAAAAAAATAATCGGATGGAGATAACTAAGTGATTTATTTAAAACTTGAAGGACATGATTATCTATATGGAATTGAAGATATATTAAAGCTGTTCTTTAAAGATGAAAAAGTGTTGTTAGTTCAAGAGGATGAAGTTGAATTTCAAGATGGAGTTTTTATTAAAAATGCCATTGTTGGAAAAGATGTTGACGGTAAAAGTGTTTTTGAACTGAACACAAGTATTAAAGATTCAAATGGGGAACAGAGCAATTTTACTCATGATATAACTGAAATTATGAAAGAATCGAAGGACAGCAGTGATGCCGGTAAAGTTTTAAAATGGGAGATTAAGCGTCAGATTTATAAAGCTTTAGTTCAATACACCAAGGAAGAAATGCCTTGGGGAATGCTCACAGGGATAAGACCTGCAAAGATAGTGCATGAAATGCTTGATAAAAATTTTGACAAAGATAAGATTATGGAACGGCTTAAAAACTATTATTACTTATCGGAAAAAAAAGCAGCCATAGTTTATGATGTTGCGCTATCGGAGAAGTCTATTTTAGATAATACAATGCCGGATATGGTAAGTCTTTATATCGGCATACCCTTTTGTCCCACCCGCTGCCTGTATTGCTCCTTCACATCCAATCCTATAAAGAAATATGAAAAAATGGTTGAAAGCTATATGGCGGCGTTAACCAAGGAAATTGGAAGTGTGGGGGAAATAATCAGGGACAGGAATTTAAAAATACAGAGTATATATATTGGAGGGGGCACGCCTACTTCAATTGATGTCCAATATTTGGGGACACTTTTGGAGGAGATAGAAAAAAATTTCTGCTTTGATTATGTCAAGGAATATACTTTGGAGGCAGGAAGGCCGGATTCCATTACATTAGAAAAGCTTGAAACTATAGCAAAAAGCAAAGTAAACCGAATCAGTATAAATCCCCAGACCATGAGGGATGAAACCCTTTTAAGGATTGGAAGAAGTCATACTTCCGAGGACATCATTGAGGCCTTTAAACTGGCTAGAAAGCTTAAGTTTGACAATATCAACATGGATATTATTGCAGGCTTGCCCGGTGAAAATCTGGAGGATTTTTTGTTTACCCTGCAGGAAATCAAAAAGCTTTGTCCTGAGAATATTACGGTACACACTATGAGCATTAAAAGGGCATCTAGGCTTAATGAGGAAAAGGGCAATTACAGCCTTACCGATGGCTCGGAGGTGGCAAGAATGGTGGATGCCGCCTATGATATTATTACCGATATGGGGTTATTTCCTTATTATTTGTACCGACAGAAAAACATTTTGGGAAATCTTGAAAATATCGGTTATGCTTTGCCCGGGACTGAAAGCATTTATAATGTGCAGATAATGGAGGAGCGACAAACCATTTTCGCCCTGGGTGCAGGAGGTATAACAAAAGTGGTTTATCCTGAGGAAAACCGAATTGAAAGGGTTTTTAATGTAAAAAATGTTGAGGAATATATATCAAGAATTGATGAGATGATTCAAAGAAAAAAGGATATGGAGTAGAAGGTATTCTGCAAAAGTTTAGTCTTGACAATTACATTTTATACCGATAAAATATATTTAATTCCACCTCTTTTGCAACGGCGTGGAAGAGGTGAATCAAAGGTACGGGAGCGTTCCGTGGCTTTTTTATTCAAAGAAGGATACAGCAAGATTGGCTTGCTAGCAAGATTAATTTGCTTGATAGAATTGATAATTATCAATTGCTAAAGACAATGAAGGGGAAAAGTAGCCGACGCTGCCTTAAGGGAGAGTGTATCGTGACTGGGAGTACACTTAGGAAACGGTTGGGCGAACGAACACCCTGGAGTCGGTTAGTTGAAAGTTCTATGGCGACTAGATTAATCCGTATGTCCTGCGTTATAAGGACCTTAAGTGGGCAGGAATTGATTCTTGCTTAGTAGGGTGGTACCACGGGAATAATACCTCTCGTCCCTGACAAGCTGTCAGGCGGGAGGTTTTTTATATTATGAAAAGGTTTTTGGCGAAATAAATTATCATACGGTCTTATCCTCTTGTCGGTAAAAGAGGAAATAGCAATGGATTATAAACTATAGAAATATCTTGGAGGTAAATATGTTGACAAAAGCACCAAAGGGAACTAAGGACATTCTGCCGTCAGAAGTATACAAGTGGCAGTATATAGAAAAAAAGATTGCTGAACTTTGCAATAGTTTCGGTTATAAGGAAATTCGTATTCCGGTTTTTGAACATACCGAACTGTTTCAGAGAGGTGTAGGTGATACTACCGATATTGTTCAGAAGGAAATGTATACTTTTCAAGATAAAGGCGGAAGAAGTATCACATTAAGACCTGAAGGTACGGCAGGAGTTGTACGAAGCTACATAGAGAACGGTATGGCATCTTTGCCTATGCCTATTAAGCTGTATTACAATATTACAGCTTATAGATATGAAAATGTACAAAAGGGAAGATACAGAGAATTTCACCAGTTTGGTGTGGAATGCTTCGGGTCAAAGGGGCCTTTGGTAGATGTTGAAATTATTAGCATGCTGAACATGTTTTTAGACAGGTTGGGCATAAAAGACGTGGAACTTAATATAAATAGCATAGGGTGTCCTAAATGCAGGAGTGAGTATAACAAAAAGCTGTTGGAGTATTTTAAACCTAACTTGGGCAATTTGTGCGGTACCTGCCAAAGCAGGTATGAGAGAAATCCTTTAAGGATTATCGACTGCAAGGAGGAAAAATGTAAGGTATATACCAAGGATGCTCCTGCTCTTTTGGATAATCTGTGCGAAGAGTGTAAAGAGCATTTTGAAGGCTTGAAAGAGGGCCTTGAGAATCTTGGTATCAAGTATAACATCGATAAAACTATAGTTAGAGGCCTTGACTATTATACCAAGACGGTATTTGAGTTTGTGTCCAAAAATATAGGAGCACAGGGAACTGTATGCGGCGGCGGAAGATATGACGGACTGATTAAAGAATGTGGCGGTGCAGATACACCGGGAATTGGTTTTGCAATAGGTCTTGAAAGGCTGCTCATGGTTATGGAAAGTCAAGGCATAGAAATACCAAAACCCAATCCTATTGATGTTTATATTGCCACCATTGGAGAAAAGGCACAGAAATATGCCCAGAAACTTGTCTATAAAATCCGGCAGGAGGGATTTAGTGCCGAGACCGATTTAATGGGCAGGAGTGTTAAAGCCCAGATGAAATATGCAGACAAATTGGGAGCCGTTTATTCACTAGTTATTGGCGATGATGAAGTGGATAGTAACAAAGCTGTTTTAAAAAACATGCTTACAGGAGAGACTAAGGATATAAGTCTGGATACACTTATAGAGCGTTTGAAGATGTAGTTCATTTATAATTTCATATATTGGAGGAATGAGTATGGGTGAATCGATTTTTGGATTAAAGAGGACACATAGATGTGCAGAACTTAATGTTGCAAATGTAGGCCAACAGGTTACTGTTATGGGCTGGGCTCACAAAAGAAGAGACCTTGGCGGGCTTATATTTGTTGATTTGAGGGATAGAAGCGGAATAGTTCAGTTGGTATTCAATAATGAAGTAAGCAGTGAAGTATTTAATAAGGCTGAGGCCATAAGAAGTGAGTATGTTTTAGCCGTTGTTGGAGAGGTTGTAAAAAGAGCTGACGAAGCGGTCAACCCTAAAATACCTACAGGGGAGATTGAAATAATTGCGAAAGAGCTCCGCATATTGAGCAGTTCCGAAACACCACCCATTTATATTGAGGAAGACACCGATGTCAATGAAGCTTTAAGGCTTAAATATCGTTACCTTGATTTGAGAAGACCGGATATGCAGAGAAATCTGATATTAAGACATAAGATTGCTAAAATTGCCAGAGATTATTATGATCAGCATGGATTTTTGGAAATTGAGACACCTATGCTCACAAAGAGTACCCCCGAAGGAGCGAGGGACTATTTGGTACCAAGCAGGGTGCATCCCGGAAAATTCTATGCACTGCCTCAATCACCGCAGCTTTTCAAACAGCTATTAATGGTTTCGGGTTTTGACAGGTACATGCAGATAGTTAAATGTTTCAGGGATGAGGACTTAAGAGCTGACCGACAGCCTGAATTTACTCAGATAGACCTTGAAATGTCCTTTGTAAATGTGGAAGATGTATTGGAGATAAATGAAGGATTTATTGCAAAAGTTTTTGAGGAGGCATTGGGCATAAAATTGGAAACACCTTTCTTGAGAATGTCCTATCAGGAGGCAATGGATAGGTTTGGAAGCGACAAACCGGATATCCGCTTCGGATTGGAATTGGTTAATGTTTCCGATTTGGTTGAAAATTGCGGATTTAAAGTGTTTGCCGATGCAGTTAAAAATGGCGGAAGTGTAAGGGCTATAAATGCAAAGGGCTGCGGAAGAAAGTTCAGCAGAAGAGAAATAGATAGTCTGGGTGAGTTTGTAAAGACCTATAGAGCAAAAGGATTGGCATGGATTGTGGTGGAAGAAAACGAACTTAAGTCTCCTATCACAAAATTCTTTACCGAAGAAGAGGTTAAAGCAATCTTAGAGAGGGTTGCAGCAGAGCCCGGAGATTTAATTTGTTTTGTAGCCGATAAAAATGAAGTGGTTTACGATGCTTTAGGTCAGCTAAGACTTGAAATAGCTAGAAGAACCAATATTATAGATGAGAGCCAGTTCAAGTTCCTTTGGGTAACCGAATTCCCGCTGCTTGAGTATGATGAGGAAGAAAAACGCTATGTGGCAAAACACCATCCGTTTACATCACCTATGGATGAGGATATAGAGTACCTTGATACCGATCCCGGAAGAGTGAGGGCGAAGGCCTATGACATTGTTTTAAACGGAACTGAAATAGGCGGCGGAAGTATAAGAATACATGACCAGGCTCTTCAGTCTAAGATGTTCAAACTTCTAGGCTTCACTGAAGAACAGGCATGGGAAAGATTCGGATTCCTTCTTGAGGCTTTCAAATACGGTACACCACCTCATGGCGGTCTGGCCTTCGGTCTTGACAGGCTTGTAATGCTTATGGCTAACAGAAACAGTATAAGAGATGTAATAGCTTTTCCGAAGGTACAGAATGCTTCAGACCTTATGACCGGAGCACCGGATGTGGTTGAAGATAAACAAATTCAAGAACTTCATATAAAGTTAAGTGAACAGTAAAAGGTATTGTGTATAAAAGTATTGTAATAAAATTTTTCTATGAATCTAATTAAAGTAATCGGTTAAATACCCTTGTCGGACTGATTAATTACAGCCGAAAGGGTATTTTTTTATGTAAATATAAAGGCGATTATTAATTATTGTTTACTTGAAAAAATTTAATAAATTATATACAATTTATTAATATGGGTTTATATGAGCGATAGAAAAAATAATTATAAAAATATCGGTTAAGGAGGAATTATTACGAATAAACATCCGGTTTTAAGAGAAGTTCTTGATTGGCTGATTCATATCGGTATAGCAGTAATAATAGGGGTTTTTATAGTTAATTTCGTTGCTCAAATCACCATAGTCAATGGAAGTTCTATGGAAAAAACGTTGCAGGATGGTGATAGGCTTATAATAGAAAAGATCAGCCCGAGAATGGGAAACATTAAACGGGGCGATATTGTTACAATTGATGATCCGATAAAATTAAGTACCGATACAAGGCCTATCATAAAAAGGGTAATAGGTATTGAAGGGGATCATGTTCAAATACGTGACGGCAAGGTGTTTGTAAATGGAGAGGAATTGAAGGAGGATTATATAAACGGTGACACTACTTATGAAATTAATGAGCAATACAGTGATGTCATAGTAGAAGAAGGGTATATATATGTGCTTGGAGACAATAGGCTTTTAGGTATGAGTAAAGATAGCAGGACAATAGGTACAGCAAGCATGGAATATGTTACCGGAAAGGCATTATTGAGATTTTATCCTTTTAATAAGTTTAGACTTTTCTAGATTTTCAAGAAATTCAACAGCTAAAACTTATGTAAATATCCGATAAAATCAAGCTCTAGCGATAGAATGGGTAATATTTTTGTTATTTTTCAGACAAGTATACTTTTATAAATACTCAACATATACATAAATATATGTATATTATTTATTGGAAAGTATTTTGCTGCCGGTGTTAGTAATAGGCTTGAAGTGGGTATTGTTGTTAGTGTAAAATTGCTTTATGTGAAATGAATTAATTATTGTAGAAATTTGTCGAGTAAGTCTCTGAAAAAGATGGCCAAAATAGTTGTTATGCCACGAAGTGCCTCTTGAATTTTATGCAAGAACAAGTGTCAGGCTATCATTAGGGTGGATGTATTTGAAAGGGGTGTGAATGCGGCTTAAATTTAGCTGCGTTGTCTATGAAGAAAATATTGCATGTAGGATTAGATGTAGGATCAACCACTGTAAAATTGGTTGTACTTGATAAATATGACAAAGTGCTATTCAGTAAATACCAAAGACACTATTCTGATATTAGAAAAACAATATTTTCACTCATCACAGAGGCATATAATCTGTTTTCTAATGAAGATATCACAATAATGGTAACTGGATCAGGAGGCATTTCTGTTTCGGAATGGCTGGGAATATCCTTTATGCAGGAAGTAATTGCAAGTACAAAGGCCATTGAAACTTTTATTCCCCATACCGATGTTGTAATTGAGTTGGGGGGCGAAGATGCAAAAATAACATATTTTGACGGCGGTATAGAACAGAGAATGAATGGTACTTGTGCCGGAGGAACCGGCGCTTTCATAGACCAAATGGCATCTTTGCTAAAAACTGATGCCTCAGGGTTAAATGAACTGGCTAAAGGGCATAAGGTTATTTATCCCATTGCTGCAAGATGCGGAGTTTTTGCCAAGTCGGATATACAGCCATTAATAAATGAAGGAGCTGCCAAGGAAGATATTGCAGCATCGGTCTTTCAATCGGTTGTAAACCAGACTATAAGCGGGCTGGCCTGTGGTAAACCTATTAGAGGAAATGTAGCTTTTCTCGGTGGACCTCTGCAGTTTTTATCAGAGCTTAGACAAAGGTTTATTGAGACGTTGAAAATTCCTGATCATCAGGTGGTTTTCCCTGAGAATGCTGAGCTTTATGTTGCAATAGGGGCGGCCTTGTCATCTAAAGAGTTAAGCTCGGTGCCATTTAAATCCATAGTGAGTAGGCTGCACCTGTTAAACGAAGTGACCGTTCATGAAGTGGAGAGATTAGAACCTTTATTTAAAAACGAAAAGGAACTTGAGGAGTTCCGCAGCAGGCACAGTGCTGCAAAGGTTGAAAGAAGGAATCTGGAGACCTTTGAAGGTGACTGTTTCTTAGGTATAGATGCCGGATCTACCACTACAAAAGCTGCTCTTATTGATGAAAAGGGAGCTCTGCTTTATTCCTATTACGGCAGCAATAACGGAAGCCCTTTAAATTCAGCAGTAAATATATTAAAAGATATTTATAATAAATTACCTAAAAAGGCTAGAATTGTAAATTCCACCGTAACCGGATATGGCGAGGGGCTCATTAAAGCAGCCTTAGGGGTTGATATAGGAGAGATAGAAACAATTGCCCATTACAAGGCTGCCGAAAAAATGCTGCCCGGCGTTGAGTTCATATTGGATATCGGCGGACAGGACATGAAGTGCCTCAGGGTAAAAAAAGGAGTTATTGACAGCATCATGCTCAATGAAGCGTGTTCTTCAGGCTGCGGATCCTTTATTGAGACCTTTGCCTATTCCCTTAATATGAGCATAGAGGAATTTGCCAATGCCGCACTTTTAGCAAAACAGCCGGTAGACTTGGGTTCAAGATGTACCGTGTTTATGAATTCAAGGGTTAAGCAGGCGCAGAAGGAAGGAGCAGCGGTAGGAGATATATCTGCCGGATTGTCCTATTCGGTTATAAAAAATGCCCTTCAGAAAGTTATAAAAATAAGAAATCCTGAAGAAATAGGGAACAAGGTTATTGTCCAAGGCGGAACTTTTTATAATGATGCCGTACTGAGAAGTTTTGAACTTATTTCGGGTAAACAAGCTGTAAGGCCTGACATAGCTGGGCTTATGGGAGCTTATGGTGCAGCTTTGATTGCTCTTGAGCGATATGAAAAGGGTTATCAGAGTACTTTAGTTAGTGAAGACCAGCTTTCAAACTTTGACATAGAAATTTCTATGAAAAGGTGCAGTTTGTGCGGAAATAATTGCCTACTCACCATTAATAAGTTCCAGGGCGACAAGGAGTTTATATCGGGCAACCGCTGTGAAAGAGGAGCCGGAAAGGAAGAAAAGAAAGAAGATATTCCTAACCTTTATGACTATAAGTACAAAAGGCTGTTTTCCTATACTCCTTTAAAGCCGGAACAGGCCTTCCGCGGAACTGTGGGAATTCCAAGGGTATTAAATATGTATGAAGACTATCCTTTTTGGTTTACATTTTTCACGGAATTAAAATACAGGGTAGAACTTTCTCCAAGGTCTTCTAAAAAGATTTATGAACTGGGAATTGAGACAATACCTTCGGAATCGGTATGCTATCCTGCAAAGCTAGTTCACGGACATATCATGAGTTTGATAAAAAAAGGCGTGGATATTATATTCTATCCGTGTCTGCCTTATGAAAGCATTGAATTTGAAGACGCTGACAACCACTATAATTGTCCTATTGTTACTTCCTATCCGGAAGTAATTAAAAACAATGTGGATGCAATAAAAGAGAGCGGAACGGTATTCATGAACCCGTTTTTACCTATCTATGATAAAAAGCGTTTGACCCAAAGGCTTTTTGATGAATTTAGCATATTCGGAATAACAAAGGCGGAAATTGAAAACGCTGTGGAAAAGGCATGGACCGAATGGAATAATGCAAAACGGGATGTAAGGAAAAAGGGTGAAGAAGTATTAAAGTATCTTGAGGAAACCGGCCGAAAGGGAATAGTATTGGCAGGAAGACCTTATCACGTTGATCCGGAGATAAATCACGGGATACCCAATATTATTACCGGCTTTGGAATGGCTGTCCTTACCGAGGATTCAATAGCCCATTTGGGAAAAGTTCAAAAACCTTTAAGGGTTGTTGATCAGTGGATGTACCATTCAAGACTGTATAGAGCTGCAAGTTTTGTTAAAGATAAAAAGAATTTGGAGCTTGTTCAGTTAAATTCCTTTGGGTGCGGTCTTGATGCTGTTACAACCGACCAGGTTGAAGAGATATTGTCCAGTACAGGAAAAATATATACGCTTTTAAAGATTGATGAGATAGATAACTTAGGAGCGGCAAAAATACGTATAAGATCTTTGAAGGCAGCAATGGATGAAAGGGACAGGAATGGGTATGAGCTTCAAAAAGGCGATGCCAGCTGCAAGAAGGTACAGTTTACCAAAGAGATGAGAAAGAACCATACCATTTTGGTTCCTCAAATGTCTCCTATACATTTTCAATTTTTAGAAGAAGCCTTCCGAGTGTCGGGCTATAATCTTGAAGTTTTACCTTCGGTAGACCGCAAAGCGGTGGATGAAGGTTTGAAATATGTAAATAATGATGCGTGCTATCCTTCTATTATTGTTGTCGGTCAGATAATTTCGGCATTGAAGTCGGGAAAATACGACTTGAATAATACTTCAGTAATGATAAGCCAGACCGGAGGAGGATGCAGAGCTACCAATTACATCGGATTTTTAAGGAAGGCGTTAAAGAATGCCAATATGGAACATATACCGGTTATTTCTCTAAACTTTGCAGGGCTTGAGAAAAATCCGGGATTTAAGAAGACACCGGGGCTTATAAACAAGGCTCTCATAGCTTTGATATATGGCGACCTTTTAATGCGTGTACTTTATAGGGTAAGGCCCTATGAGAAAATTAAGGGTTCGGCAAATCTTCTGTACAACTCTTGGGTTGAAAAGTGTAAAGAGTCGATTAGAAGCGGTAAGATCAGTACTTTTAGAGAAAATGTATATAAGATTGTTGAAGATTTTGACAACCTAAAAATTGTTGATGTGGAAAAGCCAAAAGTTGGGCTTGTAGGAGAAATACTGGTTAAATTCCATCCTATGGCCAACAATAATGTGGTTGATATAGTTGAAAAAGAAGGGGCAGAAGCTGTAATGCCTGACTTGACCGACTTCCTGCTCTATTGTGCCTATAACGGTAATTTCAAATATGAATATCTTGCCGATAAAAAGGTGCCTACAATGGTTAAAAACCTTGCCATTGATGTAATAGAATATTACAGGAAGGATATGAGGAAGGCTCTTGAGAATAGTAAACGTTTCCATCCGCCTTGTACTATTCATGAGCTTGCCGATATGGCATCGGAGATTTTATCCATAGGTAACCAGACTGGAGAAGGCTGGTTCTTGACAGCGGAGATGATAGAGCTTATAAAAAGTGGAGCACAAAACATTATATGTATGCAGCCTTTTGCGTGTCTTCCCAATCATGTTACCGGCAAGGGTATGATTAAGGAATTGAAAAACAGATATCCAAAGGCCAATATAGTTGCTGTGGACTATGATCCTGGAGCCAGTGAAGTTAATCAGCTAAACCGAATAAAGCTTATGATGTCTGTGGCCTTTAAGAATTTAAAGGCAAATGAAGAGGTGGAACAAGAGGAAATTGAGATTTACCAAGAGAAAAGAAAAAGAAGAAGACTTAGAGCCTATAAGGCATAAAAAGGATATTTATTGAAATTATTCTGTGTATACAAAAGAAGTGCTGTAAACTGCTTTATAAGTAGATTACAGCACTTCTTTCTATGTTAAGCAGGGGTATTTTACAATTTTACTATACATGAATAATATCTATAAAATATATAAGATAATTAAAACTATAGCATTGCCCTTTTATGTACATTTAATAAATCTATATAAATTTAAATGGTTTTAGGAGTAAATAGAAAATTATCGATGCTGAAAACATTCAAGTAAGGATCGCTGTTGGGATTTTTCACAAACTTGAAATCCTGCAGGAGATTTTGATGACCGCAGCATTCACATTGAAAATTAAGTCCGTTGAGTTTTTCAATTTCCATTTGCGGTAGACTAAGGATGACAGATTTGCAATTGTAGCACTTTAAGTCATTAAAGCAGTACATATACCAAATCCTCCTTTTGGTTAATTGATTTAAATATGTGGATTTGCTAATGAGCATATAATGTGTTTCAAAAAAGCTGCCTTTAATAGTTTATATGCTATTTAAAGATTAATATGATATAAAACGTAAATTGCGGAAATGCCTTGCAAAACCTTTTGATTCCAATTTGAAAGAAAATATAATATCCCATGATTGAGAAAAACAAGGGAATAAAAAACTCCTTAGTCGATACACAAACAACAGATGTAAATTAATGTGCCTAACTTTTATATTTGGAATAAGTATAAAAGATATTAAGTATTTATAATATGTGGCTAATAACAAACACTTAATTTAAATATCATTAGTGTAGGTATTTGCATAGAATGTACAAAAATTACTAATAAAAAGAGATACATATATATTATATATCTTTTTAAATAATTATTCAAGATTAATCATAAAAATTTTTCCAGTGAATATTATTATAGATAAGATTTATATAAAAGCTAAAAAGTTGTTTTTGGATAAGAAAAATATTATAAAAACGGAGGAAAAAAATGAAAAAGAGGTATAAGTACAAAAAAGCGAGAGCAGTATTTTTTACGGTACTAAAGACAAGCATTATAATGTTGGCATCCTATGTGGCCGTAAAGATAGGTATAGCTTTCGGTGACTTTCTTTATAACTGCGATAAAATGATCATCGCAAGCGTTGATGTAGACAACTATAGATCGGCAATAACAAAATCCCTTCCCATTATAGACACAATATACAACAGCGGCACTTCAAGCAATTCATTGTCAGGATATATGCGAGGAGCTTTCAACGACTTATTCCATTTCGATTTAAACAGTCCCATAACTATTTTGAATGCAGAGTCATCAATTTTTCACAGCTACTACAGCAATGAATATCAAAAGCTTTTGGCCAAAGAAAATGTTAGTGACTATAAGAAGTTCAATTTTTCCGAGATTGCAAAAGAAGGTGAAAAGGAAGGCCAGTATGCCGAACCGGTCACAAGCAGTATATATATAGAAGAAAACGATGAGCAAAATAACAATGACGGCAATGCGATTTCCTATGGCAATATAGCCATTAGCAACGGTACTAAATATAAAATTAATATTGAAGAAATTATGAAAGAACCCCTTAAGATGGATTTTACGAAAAAAGGTCCGGAAATTCTCATTTACCATACCCATACAACAGAAGGATATTTAAGGGATATCAGCAAGCTGAATAAAGAAGGAGTACAAACCAGGACAACGGATAACCGCTGGAATGTAGTAAGGGTTGGCGAGGAGCTTGCTCAGATACTTAGGAAAGAATACGGCGTTGAGGTAATACATAATGCCGCAATACATGATAATCCCGGAACATCAGGTGCTTATGGAAGGTCACTTAATACTGCAACTAATATCTTAAAAAGTTATCCTTCTATAAAAATGGTGATTGATGTACATAGAGACGGGCTTGAAAAAGAACATCTAAGGGTTGTAACCGATATAAACGGCAAAAAAGCGGCAAAAATTATGTTTGTTGTGGGAACCGATTCAACAGGACTTAGTCATCCTAACTGGAAGGAAAATCTAAAACTTGCTATAACGCTCCAGGAAAAACTTAATAGAAAATATCCGGGGCTGACAAGACCTATATTGATAAGTGAAAACAGATATAATCAACATTTATCAAAGGGTGCAATGCTGATAGAAGTCGGTGGAGACGGAAATTTAATTAGTGAATGTCTGGAAAGCGTAAAGTATTTAGCTGAAGCAATAGGTGAAATTGTAAATAATAAATAAAATTTTTCAGGTTATAATAATAATGTTTTTTAGGTTAAAATCTTTAGAAAAACATGGAAATTTGTTGAGGCGTATTGGAGATAACAATGAACAGAGTGCAAAAGTTTAGAGAGATAAGGCATTTTAAAAGAAAGTTAATATTAGCGATTTCTTTTTTTATTTTAACTCTTTTTGTAGGAATTGGTGTGGTTGATTACTCTATGAGCAGCTTATTATGCGGTAAGGAGCAATTTGGAATACTTTCGGTTGGACCTTATGGTGAAGACTATTATAAAATAAGTGTTTTTAACAACAATTTATATATAAATACAAAATATATATCTCGGGACTATAAAAGATTGGTTGAATGGTTTAATAGCAAAATGGAGATTTTTACTCTTAAAAAATAAGTTTAAAAACATTTACAAAATATTACCCCTTAGATATAATGATTATGTAATTGTTATGCTCATGTAATTACCGGTATAGGGGTGTTTCTAAGACTTATTTGTCAATTTGTAAAAGTATTTAAATTTTAAAATGTGATAAATAAATGTTTAATTAGTGTAATAAAATGAAACACTCGATTACTTGTTTTTAGTAATGGAAGTGTTTTTTGCTGTTAAGGAATTTATGATGGTTTTATTTTTCTCGGTTTCCCTCTTTTGATTAAATTAAAAGGGGTTAATGTGAGGTATTATCCAATCAAATATTCTAGATCCAGTGAAATTGAAGAGAGCTTGAAAACTACTTAGGTTTTTAGTCTGGAGGGAATAGTCTATGAAAAAATTTGTGGTTTGTACTTTTTTGTCGATTCTAATGCTTGTTCAAAGCAATGCTTTTATATATGGTGCTGATAAAAAGGGTTTTAACAAACTTGTGGCCAACAATTCTATTTCTCGAAATTTCAGTGTTTTATCCGATAAAAAGGAAAATAAATCTAAAATTATTTCTGTTACCCATGACAAAGGCTATATTTTCGGAATGAAGGGCACAATAGCGGCAAATCAAATAAAATTTACCGCAAAGATGCAGGATTTTAGCAGTAAAATAATTGATGGGAGCCAAGGTCAGTGGTATTTTAGTAATCCTGCTATTGCCGAGTATTCAAACGGACAGATACGAATACTCAAAAAGGGGGTAACAAAGGCTACTTTTACAGTTGATGGTGTTTCTACCGGTTTGATGTTATTTGCTAAGGAAAATGAAGAGGAAAACTATGTTTTATATGAGGAAAATTTTAATAGTTTAATGGATGGAAGCTTGCCATCGGGCTGGATAAGAAAAGACGGTGCCCATGGTTCAAATACATATGTAAAAAACGGTGCTTTCTATATTGATGCAAGACTGGATTCGGTAAGGGTTTTATTGCCTGAATATTTGAGTAAATTCGGAAACTATGTGATTGAAGCCGATGTAACTATTCTGAATGCAAAGGACGATATGAGTTGGAATGCAATAATGTATAGAATACAGAAAAATGATTATCCCTATTACCAAATGACAGTAAAAAAGAAAGCCACTGCTGTAACCGGTACAGAATTTGCCGAAAAAGATGTTAATAATAATTGGATTGTCGGGAAAACCAACTTTTATTATGAAGATATAAATGGGTCAAAGATGTATCATTATACCGTTAAAGCTTATAATAACATAGTACAGCATTGGATTGGCAATGTAATGCTTATGAGCCTGGATACATGGGGAGTAAACCTGGTAGGGGGGATAGGATTTCAAGCTAATGGCTGTATTATGAAGATTGACAATGTAAAAGTATCGCTATTGGAAAAGCCGTTGGAACAGATAAAGTCTCCGGAGGATAGTTTTGCCAGAGTTAAGGAAGTTAACACAAAGATAGCTATGGCACCCACATTGGTTTCTGAAATAAAAAGTAAAGAGGAATTTGACAGGCTTATTACTAATGGGCAGGTTGGAACAGTTATTCTTAATATCAATAAAAATCTTGAAGTTACAGGCTATGGTTCCAACGATGTGATAGGCACTGTTGCTTCATTTTACGAAGCTATGAAATCCAAAGTAATTCCTGCTTTCAGGATAACTGATTTCGAGTCTGCACAAGCAATATCGAAGTACCTTAAAGATAACGGGATAGAAGATGTTTTTGTAATTTCAAAATATCCTGAGTTGGTTAAGCAGGCTAGAAATAATTACTCTTTTATAAGGGGAATTATTGAATTTGATAGTTTGCCTTCCAATTTGGATTCAAACCAACTTTTAAATATAATGAATTTTGCAAACAGCAATCTTTCGAGAATAGTGTTGATACCTTCAGAGGCAGCAACAAAGAACAATGTACGCTACTTACAGCAAAGATTGATTACTGTATGGACTAAGGACACAACAAAGTTTGATGACAAAGAGAAGGTTGTCAATCTTCATAAAATGATTACAGCGGGGGCTAACGGGATTTTAACCGATTCACCGGAAAAAGCGGTACAAGCTTTATCTTTGTACAACAAGAATACCACTATTATTAGAAAGCCGTTTTTGATCGGACACAGAGGAGTGCCTCATCTTGCTCCCGAAAATACCATTGAAGGTTCTGAACTTGCTTTTCAACTTGGGGCTGATATGGTGGAAAATGATATATGGCTTACGAAGGCAGGAAGCGACGGAAAACAGCATTTGGTGGTAATACACGACGAAACCCTTGACCGTACTACCAATGGAAAAGGAAAAGTTAAAGAAATGACCCTTGAACAAATCGGGAAATATTTTGCCAATAAGCAGTTTCCCAATAAATATCCTTGGGCTAAAATTCCTACACTGAGCCAATATTTTGGAAAATTCAACGGCAGCAATCAAGGGATTTTTGTTGAAATAAAGGACGGAGATCCTAAGACGGTGGATAGTTTAGCTGAGCTTGTAAAAAGTACAAGAGCTTATGGACAAGCTATAGCAATTTCTTCAAACAATAATCAATTAAAGAGGACCAAGGCGCTAATACCTGAAATATCCCTTGGAAAAATTATGTCCGGATATGATTTTAAAACAGATATTTACGGATCTTTACGCTTTGTTTTGTGGGAGGTTCAAAACCTTGATGCAAGTCTTATGCCTAATTGTGAGTCAATAAGCAGAGATTTTATGGAGATTGCAAAACATAGGGGAATGACTATATGGCCGTGGAATATAAATGATAAGAGTGTAGCCATTCACTTTTTTAAACTGGGTGTATGGGGCATATCAACCGATTGTGCTTATGTGTTTTCCGACTGGGATGTAGATATTACTCCGAAACAAAGTAATATATATATGAAAAATGGAGAATTGACTTTGCTTGAAGCAAATATAAAGACTTATAACGGAACAATTAAAAGTGTGACTCCTGAAGTTGTTGTAATAAGCGGTAATGAATGTATAGATGTTATAAGCAGTATTGTTAAAGCTAAAAAACCCGGTACAGCCTATGTGATTCTAAGATATACGGCAAAGTTATCCGAACTTCCCGAGGATGTTTACGATATTTATACAGAGCCGGTTAGAATACAAGTACAGTAAAGTTTATATAATTTTTAAATTTAGTATAAAAAAATGAATTAATATTCTATTCACAAAAAAGTTCTTATGCTATAATTATATGCTGGTATAGTTATAGCCATAAGAACTTTTTTATTGGATTAAAAAAGAATTTAAATTGAATTATGATATATAATTTTTTAAAGATAGGTTAAAAAATAATTAAAGGCAATTTTTTATTGGAGGATGAATTGATGGCAAGCGAAATGCAAAAAAAGATTAGAAATTTCTGTATAATTGCTCATATAGACCATGGGAAATCTACTTTAGCCGATAGATTGATTGAAGAGACCGGAGTTCTTACAAAGAGGGAAATGGAAGACCAGGTTTTAGATACTATGGAAATTGAGCGGGAACGTGGGATAACCATAAAGTCTCAAGCTGTTAGAATGGTTTATAAGGCTAATGATGGCGAGGAATATATTTTAAATCTCATAGATACGCCGGGTCATGTGGATTTTAATTATGAAGTTTCACGCAGTCTTGCGGCCTGTGAAGGTGCAATACTTGTTGTTGATGCTGCACAGGGAATAGAAGCTCAAACTTTGGCTAATGTATATCTTGCTATTGAGCATGACCTTGAAATATTGCCGGTAATTAATAAAATTGATTTGCCCAGTGCGCAGCCCGATGTGGTTAAGAAGGAAATTGAGGATGTAATAGGTCTTGATGCCAGTGAAACTCCTCTGATTTCTGCGAAAAACGGCCTTAATATCCGAGATGTTTTGGAACAAGTAGTACAGGTAATACCTCATCCTAAAGGGGATGAAGATGCTCCTTTACGTGCTCTTATATTTGATTCCTACTACGACAGTTATAAGGGCGTTATTGTGTACATAAGGATTAAAGAAGGAAGGGTAAAAGTGGGCGACCAAATCCGGATGATGTACACAAAGAAGGATTTTGTAGTTACAGAGGTGGGATATTTCAGGCCGGGATCCCTTTCACCATGTAATGAGCTCAAAGCCGGTGAGGTAGGATACATTGCTGCCAGCATAAAGAACGTTAAGGATACAAGAGTTGGGGATACGGTAACCTTGGCGACAAATCCTGCGGAAGAGCCGCTGCCGGGTTATAAAAAGGTTAATCCTATGGTATTCTGCGGTATTTATCCTGCAGACGGTTCTAAATATGGAGATTTAAGGGATGCCTTGGAAAAGCTCCAACTTAATGATGCTTCCCTTACTTTTGAACCGGAGTCTTCTGTGGCTTTGGGATTTGGATTTAGATGCGGCTTTTTAGGTCTTCTTCATATGGAAATTATTCAGGAACGTCTTGAAAGAGAGTATGATTTTGACCTTGTAACTACTGCACCTAGTGTTATTTATAAAGTGATAAAGAAAGACGGAGAGACAATATATATAGATAATCCTACTAATTTACCGCCGCCTACCGAAATTGAGTGGATGGAGGAGCCGGTAGTGAAAGCTACTATTATGTCTCCTACCGAATTTGTGGGTAATATTATGGAACTTTCACAAGAGCGCCGCGGAATATACAAAGATATGACCTATATTGACGAAAACAGGGTAATGCTGACTTATGAAATACCGTTGAATGAAATAATATATGACTTTTTTGATGCTTTAAAGTCAAGAACAAAGGGATATGCTTCTTTGGACTATGAACTTTTAGGATATAAGAAGTCGGATCTTGTAAAACTTGATATACTTTTAAACGGTGATGTTGTGGATGCCCTTTCCTTTATAGTTCACAAGGACAAGGCCTATGCCCGGGGAAGAAGGATTGCCGAAAAACTTAAGGATACTATTCCAAGGCAGCAATTTGAGATTCCCATTCAGGCATGTATCGGCGGCAAGATAATTGCAAGAGAAACGGTAAAGGCATATAGAAAAGACGTTTTGGCTAAATGTTACGGTGGAGATATAACAAGAAAGAAAAAGCTTTTGGAAAAGCAAAAGGAAGGAAAGAAGAGAATGCGTCAGGTGGGAAGTGTAGAAGTTCCACAGGAAGCATTTATGAGTGTTCTCAAACTTGATACTTAAGGATGTGCTTTTATATGGGTAATAGTATAGGTATATATATACATATACCATTTTGTAAGGCAAAGTGTTTTTACTGCGACTTTAACTCTTTTGCATGCAGGGATGATCTCGTCCCTGCATATTTTAGTGCTTTAAAAAAGGAAATTGCTTTGTATTCGGAAAAGCTTAAAGGTTATAATATAAAATCGGTTTTTATCGGTGGAGGAACACCTTCGTTGGTTGATGCACAATATATATATGAAGTTGTAAATTTGCTGTATAAAGAGTTGGATATAGATAAAGAGGCAGAGATTAGCATTGAGACAAATCCGGGAACTTTAACGGAAGAAAAACTTAAAAGCTATAAAGCTTTGGGCATAAACCGGCTGAGTATGGGGCTTCAAGCATGGCAGGATTCAATACTTGAAAGTTTGGGCAGAATTCATACGGCTAAAGAGTTTGAGCAGAATTTTAAAATGGCAAGAAGGATTGGCTTTGACAATATTAATGTGGATTTGATTTTCGGAATTCCCGGCCAAACTTTAGAGGATTGGCGCTATACTTTAGAGAAGGTAACTTCTTTGGAACCGGAGCATTTGTCATGCTATAGTCTTAAAATTGAAGAAGGCACAGTATTTGGAGATAGGTTTGAAAGAGGAGAACTTGTGCCTTTGGACGATAATATTGACCGGGAAATGTATAATTTCTGTAAAGATTTTCTTTTTCAAAAAGGATATAAACATTATGAAATTTCCAATTTTGCAAAGGAAGGTTACCGGTGCCGTCACAATTTGATTTATTGGAAAGCTGAGGAATATGTGGGGTTAGGAGCGGGGGCCCATTCCTATTTTGAGTCTACGAGATTTAACAATGTATATGATCCGGAAAGTTATATAGATTATATAAAAAATGGTAAAGAAGTTTCAGAGAACTTTGAGTATATTGACAGTAAGGAAAGTATGGGCGAATTCATGATTTTGGGATTAAGACTTATTGATGGAATAAGTATGGAGGATTTTAAAACCAGATTTAATGAAGAAATAGGCAACGTATACGGCAGTCAAATTGACAAGATGGTAAAAAAGGGATTGCTGATTGTGAAAGACGGAAGAGTTGTTTTAAGTTCTTCAGGTCTTGATTATGCCAATCAGGTATTTATGGAATTTATTTGAATGTTATTTGCACATCTTTTTTACATAAAATATAATTGAGAAGACGACACAAAGAAACCGATTGAAGAGAATTGTACAGCAATCTATAAGCAAATAATATCCATAAAAATATCTTGACAAAAGAAAACTACGGTGGTATTTTTAGAATAGAATTAGCACTCAATCGACTAGAGTGCTAACAAAGGAGAGAGAAATGATGTTTTTGGACGATAGAAAGAAGATGATTCTACATGCCATTATCGACGATTACATCAGCACAGCGGAGCCTATAGGTTCGAGGTCAGTATCCAAAAGACATGAGTTGGGGTTAAGTTCTGCTACTATAAGAAATGAAATGTCGGATCTGGAAGAAATGGGCTATCTTATACAGCCGCATACATCAGCCGGAAGAATACCTTCCGACAAAGGGTATAGATTTTATGTCGACCAACTTATGAAAACTTGTGAACTTACAGTTGATGAGATAAACATCATGAAAAGTGAAATGGAGACTAAAATTAACGAACTCAGTCAACTGCTGAAGAAGGCATCGGCAACTATGTCCCGTTTCACAAAGTATACTTCCATGGCATCTATGCCTGAAAGTAAGAAAAGTGTATTGAAGGCTGTACAAGTTGTTCCTATAGAAAAAGGCAGTGCATTAGTTGTTGTAGTTACCAATGCAGGGATTGTTAAAAATACATTGATAAAAATTCCTGAAACTGTTTCACCGGATTTTTTAATAAGGGTTTCCAATATTATTAATGAAAAGTTAACCGGTCTTACATTAGAAATGATTAATATTGTAGTTATAAGGGAAATAGAGATTTTAATAGGGTCACCCCAAGAGGTGTTAATGCCCATTTTGAATGGAGTTACCGAATGTATAAATCAGATTGATGAATCTGAGGTATATCTTGAAGGTACGGCAAATATATTAAATCATCCTGAATTTAAGGATGTGGGTAAGGCTAGAGAATTCTTAAATATGATAGATACGAAGAATGTCCTGTCTTCCCTGATAAAAAATATGAAGGAAACTAATGCAGACGGTGTGAGTATACGCATAGGCAGTGAAAATGTAATTGAGGAAATGCGGGATTGCAGCGTGATTACCGCTACTTACAGTTTAGGTGGAGTGGTTATAGGAACTATAGGAATAATTGGACCTACAAGAATGGAATATGCGAGGGTTCTGGCAGCTTTGAATTATGTCAGGAAGAAGATAAACGAACAGATTACTAAAATAATTGGTGTTGATGTTAATTATAAAGACTTTAATAGTGACAGTAATAAAACAAAGGAGGGCTAACAGAGTCAAATGAATAAAAATGATAATCTATCAAAAGAGACAGATCAAAATCTAAATGAGGAAAACTTGGATCAAAACCTTGAAACAGGTAATGAATCAACTAGCGAAACAGGGACTGATAACCAAGCTGAAACTAATGCTGATAATACATGTGAATCAAATCAATCAAGCGATGAACTGGAAAAAATAAAAACGCAGTTAGAAGAAAAATCAAAACAGTGCGAAGAGTATTTTGAAAAGCTTCAAAGGACAGCAGCTGAGTTTGATAATTACAAGAAAAGGACTGCTAGGGAAAAAGAAGCTTTATATTTTGATGCAAAAAGTGAAGTTGTTGCTGCTTTCTTGCCTGTTGTCGATAATCTTGAAAGGGCGATTGAGGCTGCTAAAAACGCCACAAATGCTGAGTCGCTTAAAGAAGGTATAGAACTGGTTTATCGCCAGATGCAAGATGTACTAAAGAAATTGGATGTTGAAGTTATCGAAGCAGTAGGTAATGAATTTGATCCTAATTTGCATAATGCAGTTTCTCATATAGAAGATGAAAATTACGGCAGCAATGTAGTGGTTGAAGAGTTCCAAAAGGGTTATATTTGTAAAGATAAAGTTATAAGATACAGTATGGTTAAAGTGGCAAATTAAGCTGTGGAAAGCTTGCTGCCATATTTCTCGAGGATGATTTTACATTTATTTATGTTAAATATACACTATTTTATATGGAAATAATAAGCTATAGTAATTAAGTATATACCGATTTATTCAAAAAATGTAATTTATTTTTGTTTAATTACTTTAAGCATTTAACGTTAAATTTATTCTATAGAAGGAGGCTTTTATTATGGGCAAAGTTATTGGCATAGACTTAGGTACTACAAACTCATGCGTAGCGGTTATGGAAGGTGGAGAACCTGTTGTTATAGCAAACACAGAAGGTAGCAGAACTACACCATCAGTTGTAGCATTTTCAAAGACAGGTGAAAGGCTGGTAGGGCAGGTTGCTAAAAGGCAAGCTATTACCAATCCGGAAAGAACAATTATCTCTATAAAAAGAGATATGGGTACCGATAGAAAAGTAAATATTGATGATAAAAATTACACACCTCAGGAAATTTCAGCTATGATTCTTCAAAAGATTAAGGCTGATGCTGAAAGTTATTTAGGAGAAAAAGTAACTCAGGCTGTTATAACAGTTCCTGCATACTTCAGTGACGCTCAAAGACAGGCTACCAAAGATGCCGGTAAAATTGCAGGACTTGAGGTTCTTAGAATTATAAACGAACCTACAGCTGCGGCTTTGGCTTATGGATTGGATAAGGAAAGCGACCAAAAGATTCTTGTGTTTGACCTTGGTGGCGGTACCTTTGACGTATCCATCTTGGAAATAGGAGACGGAGTATTTGAAGTTTTGGCTACAAGCGGTAATAACAGACTTGGTGGTGACGATTTTGACCAAAGGATAATAGATTATTTGGTAGATACCTTTAAGAAAGAAAACGGCATAGATTTAAAGGCTGACAAAATGGCTATGCAGAGACTTAAAGAAGCTGCAGAAAAAGCTAAGATTGAGCTTTCCGGTGTAACAACAACAAATATCAATTTGCCGTTTATAACGGCTGATGCTACCGGACCGAAACATCTTGATATTACCTTAACAAGAGCAAAATTTGAAGAATTGACAGCTGACCTTGTGGAAAAGACTATGGAACCTACAAGGCGTGCAATGGAGGATGCCGGTCTTACTCCTAACGATATTGACAAGATCCTTTTGGTAGGTGGTTCTACAAGAATACCGGCTGTTCAGGAAGCTGTTAAAAAGTATTTCAACAAAGATCCTTTCAAAGGTATAAACCCTGATGAATGTGTTGCTATAGGTGCTGCTATTCAAGCGGGAGTTCTTACCGGTGAAGTAAAAGACTTGCTTCTTCTTGACGTAACTCCTCTTTCCCTTGGTATTGAGACACTTGGAGGAGTATTTACAAAATTGATTGAAAGGAATACAACAATTCCTACCAAGAAGAGCCAGATTTTCTCAACGGCTGCAGACGGACAGACTGCAGTTACAGTAAGGGTATTCCAGGGAGAAAGACAAATGGCTGCCGACAACAAGCTGTTGGGTGAATTTAATCTTGATGGTATTCCACCGGCTCCAAGAGGAGTACCTCAAATTGAAGTTACTTTCGATATAGATGCCAACGGTATTGTACATGTTTCTGCAAAGGATTTGGGTACCGGTAAAGAGCAAAAGATTACCATTACTGCTTCTACAAACTTGTCAGAGGAAGAAATTGATAGAGCTGTTAAGGAAGCTCAGAAATATGAAGCTGAAGACAAGGCAAGAAAAGAAGCTGTTGAAATTAGAAATAATGCAGACTCCATGGTATTCCAGTCTGAAAAGACATTGAAAGATCTTGGCGATAAGATATCGAGCGATGATAAAGCAAAGGTTGAAGCTGAAATAAATAAAGTGAAAGAAGCTTTGAAAGGCACCGATACCGAAGCTATAAAGAAGGCTACTGAGGATTTGAGCAAAGCCTTTTATGAAATATCGGCAAAGATCTATCAGCAGAATCCTGGTGCCGCAGGTCCTGATATGGGTGGAGGACAGCAGGCCGGTACTGCCGACGGACAGGAAAATGTTTATGATGCCGATTACAAAGTGGTTGATGACGACAAATAGTATTTATATTTGAAAAAGGCCAAAGTCATTGTATATGGCTTTGGCTTTTTTTAAGAAATTTGCTATTGCTGTATGCTATGTGGTATAATTTTTTTTACGTGTATAAAACTATTGGGTATGAGGAGTTGGTTGGATGGCGAGTAAGAGGGACTACTATGAAGTCCTTGGTGTAAGTAGAAATGCATCCGATGCTGAGATAAAAAAAGCCTATAGAAAATTAGCAAAGCAATATCATCCTGATGTCAATCCGGGAAATAAAGAAGCTGAAGCTAAGTTTAAAGAGATAAATGAAGCCTATGAGGTTTTAAGTGATTCTCAAAAGAGAGCGCAGTACGATCAGTTTGGCCATGCAGCTTTTGAACAGGGAGCAGGCTTTGGCGGTTTTAATGGCGGCTTTGGTGACTTTGGCTTTAGTGATTTGGGAGATATTTTCGAGAGCTTTTTTGGCGGCTTTGGAGGAAGAACTTCATCCAGAACACGGAGAGGTCCTCAAAAGGGTGCCGATTTGAAATCTTCTGTGGAAATTAGTTTTGAAGAAGCAGCTTTCGGTGTTGAAAAGGAAATTTCAATCCACCGTATGGAAGTTTGTGACAAATGCGAAGGCTCAGGGGCAAAGCCGGGTACAGAACCGGTAACATGTCAGCATTGTAATGGAACGGGGCAGATTCAGTATAAGCAGAGAACTCCTTTCGGTCAGTTTGTTAATATAAAAACCTGTGATGTTTGCCACGGGGAAGGTAAAGTTATAACCAATCCTTGTGATAAGTGTAATGGTAAGGGTAGAATCAGAAAGCAAAAGAAAATTATGATAAATATTCCCGCCGGAATTGACGACGGACAGACAATAAAATTGGGCGGAGAAGGAGAACCGGGACTTAAAGGTGGTCCTTCGGGAGATTTGTTTATTACTGTAAAAGTAAAACCCCATGCAATTTTTCAAAGACAGGGTAATGATGTAATATGCGAGATACCTATAACTTTTGTGCAAGCCGCATTAGGAGCAGAGTTGGAAGTTCCTACCTTAGACGGCAAGGTTAAATATCAAGTACCGGAAGGTACTCAAACAGGTACGGTTTTTAGACTTAAGAATAAGGGAATACCTTTCCTAAGAGGAAGCGGGCGTGGAGACCAGTACGTCAAAGTCCAGGTTGAAGTACCAAAGAAACTTAATGAGAAGCAAAAAGCTATTTTAAGAGAATTTGCAGAGTTGAGCGGCGATGAAGTACATGAACAGAGGAAAAGTTTTTTTGATAAGATGAAGGATGCTTTAGGAATGTAGCAGAAAACAGAGGAGGACCATATGATTTGGCACGAAGTAAAGATAAAGACAACCGGAGAAGCATATGATGCTGTGACTGACATGCTCACAAACATAGGAGCAGGTGGAGTTGCTATTGAAGACCCTAATGATATCATAAGTGAGCTTTCAAAACCCGACACATTAGATTATGCTGATGATGAATTCTTAAACAGCTTGGGAGAAGGCGTTACAATAAAAGCGTATTTTTCTGAAGAGGTAAACATCTCCGAGCTTATAGAATTAATTAAAGAAAAACTTAAGTTTATAGGTCAGTTTCTTGATGTGGGTGAAGGATTTACAGGAGTTTCCCAGGTGAATGAAGAAGACTGGAGTACTTCCTGGAAGAAATACTACAAACCTTTTAATTTAACCGACAGGCTTGTTATAAAGCCGTCATGGGAAAATTACCAACAATCGGGAGATGAAATTGTAATTGAAATGGACCCGGGTATGGCATTTGGAACCGGGACCCATGAGACAACAAAAATGTGCTCGGTTTTGCTAGAGAAATATGTAAAATCCGATGATGTTGTATTGGATTTAGGCTGCGGTACCGGTATACTTTCAATAATTGCTGCAAAATTGGGTGCAAAAGCTGTCACAGCAGTAGATATTGACGAAGTGGCAGTAAAGGTTGCTAAGGAAAATTCAGTAATTAATGGAGTTGAAGATAAGGTTACAGTTTCTAGAGGAGTCATTGATGACATAAAAAAAGAAGAAAAGTTTGATATTATTGTTGCGAATATTATTGCAAATGTTATAATAGATATATCGGGAAAAATTTCATCTTATTTAAAACGAGACGGCATTTTTATCACTTCAGGTATTATCAAGGAAAGAAAAGATGAAGTTCTGGAAACATATGCAAAGCTAGGTTTTAAATGCGAGCAAATTGAAGAACTTGGTGAATGGGTGGCGATTGTATTTAGATGCCTAGATTCTTTATAAACTCTGACGACATTTTTGACGATAATATAAATATAAAAGGTGATGATTATAATCACATTAAGAAAGTACTGAGACTTAAGTGTGGAGAAACTATTACACTTAGTGACGGTACGGGAAATGAGTATGTGGCAAAAATCGAGAATTTTGGTGACGGTTTTGTACATACTAAAATTGTCGAGTCTTACAAAAATACAACCGAGCCGCCTATTAGAGTAACCTTATATCAAGGCTTGCCTAAATCGGATAAGATGGATTTTATAATTCAGAAAAGCGTTGAATTGGGGATAAGTAAAATAGTTCCGGTTCTTACTGAAAGAACCGTGGTGAAAATAGATAGCGAAAAGGATGCCCAAAAAAAGTGCGAAAGGTGGAACCGTATTTCTCAAGAAGCAGCGAAGCAAAGTAACAGGGGCATTATACCCAAAATTGAACTTCCCATAAATTTTAAGACAGCAATAAAGCAGGTAGATAAAGAGTCTTTGTCATTAATACCCTATGAAAAGGAATCTAGAAATTCATTAAAGCAAATTCTGAAATCGAAAGAAAATATAAAGGATATATCTGTTTTTATTGGGCCTGAAGGCGGTTTTTCAGAACAGGAGATAGAAGAGGCTGTTAGTTTGGGAATTAATTCCGTTACATTAGGGCCTAGAATATTAAGAACTGAAACTGCCGGTATTACTGTTTTATCAATATTGATGTATGAATTGGGAGATGTTGGTTGATGCGAAAGCTGACTTTTTGTGTAGTAGACGATGCGGTTTTTATGCGTACACTATTGAAAAAGATGATTGAGGAAGTTGAAGGGCATAAAGTAGTAGGCGAAGGCTCCAACGGCTATGATGCAATCGATTTGGCGAAGATATACAAACCCGACGTAATGACGTTGGATATTACTATGCCTGATTTGGACGGAATAAAGGCCATTGAAGATATTCTAAAGGTTAGCCCACAGACAAAAATAATTATGGTATCGGCAATGGGGCAGCAGTCGATGGTTATTGAGGCAATAAAACTTGGAGCAAAGGATTTTGTGGTGAAGCCTTTCGAAAAAGACAGGGTTATGCAAGCTATAAAAAATGTAACTAATGGGTAGTATCAAATTTTCCAATATACATTTGCCGATAAAACTATATAAATACAATATATGCAAATAAAGTCCTTAAGTATTTACATAAGGACTTTTTATTTTTTAGAGTATTGATTAAATATTTTTGAACTGACTAATTCTAAGTAATTGGTGAGATATGTTGTAATTTTTGGATATTTAGTCTATACTTTAAATAGGAATGCAATATCTATTTTTATTTATTGTTGATGTTTTTTCAAATATAGATTGCTATTCAATAGTCTTAGAACTTCAATATATAACAATTCTTTAAAAACAATCGAAGCAAGAAGAAGAGTTTTCATCGGTTATTCTATTTTTCGAAAAATGATATAAATTGGCCTGTGATAAAAATCATGGGATTATATTTTTTTGGTTTAATAAAAACAGGTATAGTAATTTTTTGATATATAAATGGAGGGAGCTTTTATGAAGAAGGTGTTTATTTTCCTTTCTTTAATGGTTTTATTAATTGCTGCAACAATTAATATACCGTCACTGACGTTAGCCGCTGAAGGCATAATAGTAAACGGAACCCAGTTTAAAGATACATCGGGCAATGTTATACATGCTCATGGCGGAGGTATGCTTTATTACGAAGGATATTATTATTGGTATGGTGAGTACCGGGACAATTCAAACCGGTTTTTGGGGGTGAGATGCTACAGATCTACAGACCTGATAAACTGGGAATACAGGGGAGAAGTATTATCGCCTAGTTCTGCAGCGGAACTTGCCAGTTGTAATGTTGAAAGACCAAAGGTTATGTACAATGCTTCCACAAAAGAATTTGTCATGTGGATGCATTGGGAGAACGGGGTTCATTACGGTGAAGCGAGGGCTGCTGTGGCATATTGCAAAACACCCGATGGAAAATATACGTATTTAGGAAGCTTCAGACCTTTTGCATCTTCAGGGGTTATAGACCATGACCGCCCCGGATATATGTCAAGGGATTGCAATGTATTTGTTGATACCGATGGAAAAGGATATTTTATTTCTTCTTCTAATGAAAATATGGATTTGCATTTATATGAATTAACTCCTGACTATAAGGGTATAGCATCACTGAAAGCCAAGCTGTTTGTGGGCAAACAGAGAGAAGCTCCATGCCTTATCAAAAGAAATGGTTATTACTATCTTATAACCTCAGGATGTACAGGATGGGATCCAAATCAGGCTAAATACGCTTATTCCAGGGATTTGGCCAGCGGTTGGTCGGAACTTTATAATTTGGGCGATTCTACTACATACAGGTCGCAGCCGACATTTATTATGCCCGTTCAAGGATCAAAAGGAACTTCCTATCTCTATATGGGAGATAGATGGGCAGGAGCATGGGGAGGAAAGGTAAATGACTCCCAATATGTGTGGCTTCCTTTGATATTTAGGTCGGACACAGTTCTTGAATTGCCCTATTACAGCAGCGTAAAGATTAATGCGGCGGAAGGTGCTATTACCGAGCCTATTACAGATACTACAAAGTATAAAATAGTAAACAGAAACAGCGGCAAGGTGCTGGATGCGAAAGAGGGAACTCGGGCTTCCCAGCTGGTGCAATGGACTGACAATGGAAGTGAAAGTCAGAAGTGGTATTTGGTTGATATGGGAAGCGGCTACAAAAAGATAGTGAGTGTATCAAGCGGATATGTTTTAGATGTTAAGGATGATTCCAAATCCGATGGCGCTGCTGTTATCCAATGGTACAGCAATGGAGGCTACAATCAGCAGTGGCAGTTTATAGATGCTGGCGGCGGTTATTACAAACTTAAAAACCGCAGCAGCGGAAAGATTCTTGATGTGTACAAGTGGTCCACCGAGGATGGAGGTGCAGTACAGCAGTGGTCTGATGCAGGGGGCACAAATCAGGAGTGGATGCTTGTACCTGTTTATGATACACCAACGAGAACACCAACACCTATACCTGTTAATACACCGACTCCTACTGCCGATACTGTTTTAAAGGGAGACGTTAACGGCGATGGAGAAGTTAATTCTATTGATTTCGGATATATGAAAATGTATTTGTTGGGTAAGGTAAATCAATTTCCTACCTCTGATCCTAATGTTGGATACAGGGGAGCCGATATTGACGACAACGGAACTGTGAATTCCATTGATTTTGCTTTGTTGAAGAGGATACTGCTTGGAATGAGATAGTTATAGAGAAACGGTTATATATTTAAAAAGCTGTCTTTTACATAAAGGCAGCTTTTTTATTAGGATACAGGAATAGAAAGGTTCGAATTATATCTATATGCCCATAAAAAATTGTCTATACAAAAACAACAATAATGTAGATAAATTGTAATTTATTAACTATTGATATATAATTATAATATACATATTAATAGGAGTGATAATTGTGATTAGGAGGAGATTTGCTGCCTTACTTGGAGCTTTTTGTTTGGTTACTCTGATTACTGCGGCTTCAATAGTTGCTGCAGAAAACAAAAATACCGACAAAAGTTTAAAAGACGAAATTGTCATTGAGTATGATGGGGAAGTTGATTTCTATGATGCTCGCATGGAAAAGGCAGCGGAGCAATCACAGAAGGATGAACTGAATAAATTAAAGAATGATAAAACTCATGGTATTGGCTGGTATAAAAGGGATGCTTTAATGATAACCAATGAGTTGGCAAAGGATCAAAAACGCTTGACTTTAGAAGAAGCAGAAAAAATCGTTAAGGAAAAGGATAAGCCGGAGGATATTGTTAAAGCATTTAATGAAATTGCCGGTGCTCCGGACTTTGAAGGCGGATTAGGTATATCGAGAAGTATATATTATTTGGATGATGAACGCAGCAAAGCTATTGTTGTTTTTGGAAACATGCTTTTTATTTATACTGAGTACGATGAAAACCGTGAGATAAAGATAAATAAAGATTTGCGTACCGGTAAAATAATAGAACCGTCTGTTTCCCCTGAACCGTCACCGGTTAAGAACGATTAGTTGGAGTTTATAAATATTTAAAACAGAATGAATAGAACGGCTGCAAAAATTTGTGCGGTCGTTCTTTATTTAAGAGGAAATTTACGTTAAATTTCACTTTATAAATTTTTTTAGTGTATTATATTATATAGATAGGGTTGATGTATAGAATTAAAATAAACATCTGTGTAAAATGTATTTTAATTAAGAAAATAAGAGAAAACAGGAAAAAACATAAAAATATTAAGATTTTAACTTCAAATTCTCGATAATTATGTTATAATACATATAGTTTAGAATAGGGCTATTGTAATAAGATTATATATAAATTTATAAAGAGGATGAATTAATTATGATAAAGAGCATGACCGGGTTTGGAAGGGGTAAGTCACAGGCAGATGGAATGGAATGTCTTGTAGAGATTAAAACTGTAAATCACAGATACAGTGATATTTATATAAAAATACCAAGACAGATAGCATTTTTAGAAGATAAGGTAAGAGAAATAATATCTAAGTCGGTATCTAGAGGAAAAGTTGATGTTTTCATCAGTTTTGATGACTTTAGTGAAGACTCAAAGAGCATACTGATTGATGAAGGACTTGCAAAGACGTATATAAGTGCAGTGCAGCAGTTAAGGGATAAATATGACCTTCAGGACGATATATCTGTTTCTCTTATTGCAAAATTTCCTGATGTGCTGAAAGTTGAAAAAGTTGAGCAGGACGAGGAAAAAGTATGGAAAGTTTTAAGCGAAGCTTTAAATATAGCCGTTGAATCTTTACTTCATATGAGACAGATTGAAGGAGAAGGTTTAAAAAATAGCATTTTGGAGAAAACTGATTATATCGAGAGTATTGTAAAAGAAATTGAATTACGGGCTCCTGAAGTGGTAAAAGAATATAAATGTAAGTTAGAGAATAGAATAAAAGAGATTTTAGATCAACAGGTTGTGGATGAAAACCGGCTGGCAACCGAAGTGGCAATATTTGCAGACAGATGTAGTATTGATGAAGAACTGGTAAGACTTACAAGCCATATAAACCAACTGCGTGAGACTTTAAAAACCGGACAGTCCGTTGGAAGAAAACTTGATTTTTTGATTCAAGAAATGAATAGAGAAATAAACACCATTGGTTCTAAAGCCAATGATTTAAGTATATCAAAATTTGTGGTAGAAATTAAGAGTGAATTGGAGAAAATAAGAGAACAGGTTCAAAATATTGAATAAGTATTAGGAGGAATAATCAATGAAGTTAATAAACATAGGTTTTGGAAATATTGTATCTGCCAACAGACTGGTTGCTATAGTTAGTCCTGAGTCTGCTCCAATAAAGAGAATAATTCAGGAAGCAAGAGAGCGTGGAATGCTTGTTGATGCAACATATGGAAGAAGAACCAGAGCTGTAATCATTACTGATAGCGACCATATTATATTGTCTGCGGTTCAGCCTGAAACGGTTGCCCATAGATTGAACAGTAAGGATACAGATGTTGCTGTTGAAGACGAAGAGATAATAGAAGAATAGGGGGAACAATAATGTTCCGTGAGGGACTTTTAGTTGTAGTGTCAGGACCATCGGGCACCGGTAAGGGTACAGTTCTTAATAGTATCCGACAACAGGAAAAAAATATTAAGTTTTCTGTTTCTGCAACCACCAGGGAGCCTAGAAGCGGTGAAGTAGATGGTGTCAATTATTTCTTTAAAACCAACGAAGAATTTGAAGCTATGATAAAAAATGGAGAACTTATAGAGTGGGTTAAATATTGCGATAATTATTACGGTACACCGAAAAAATATATAGAAGATACTATTAAATCAGGGTATGACTGTCTACTGGAAATTGAGGTGGAAGGTGCTTTAAATATTAAGAAAATTTACCCTGATTGTGTATCTATATTTATTCTGCCTCCATCCTTCGATGAACTGAGAAGAAGGATAGAGAGCAGAGGTACTGAAAAACCGGAAGTTATAGAAAAAAGGATGGAGAAGGCTTTAAAAGAAATTAATTATGTTGACAAATATGATTATGTCGTTGTAAATGATGATATAGAAGAAGCTGTCAACAGTATTCGCTATATACTTGCTTCAGAGAAACTTAAGTTCAGTAGAAACAAAGATATACTTAAAGCTATTGGAATATCTTGAATGTAATATAAATTCAAAATTGGAGGTAGAAAACTCATGAAAGACAATAAGAAAAAACAGTCAATGATTGAACCCGGTATAAGTTCATTACTTGACAAGGTAGACAGCAGATATACACTAGTTGTGGCTGCAGCTAAAAGAGCCAGACAGCTTACCGATGGGGCACACAAGCTTACTGACTGTGAATCTGATAAGCCGGTAACTGTTGCAATTAATGAAATTGATGAGAATAAGATTACATATATAAGGACAAAGAGCGGAATAAAGTAAAAAGCATAGTTTTTTATGTAAATCTTATAACTATCAGGATTATTTTCAGGAAAATTGTTATTGTCGAGTCATTTAATTTTAAATACAATAATGTTATGATTGGGATGTTTAGCTTCCCAATCTTTGGCTTATAGAGAAATAAAGGCTTCTGATATGGAGTAGTATTAACTCCATAATTTTATTGCCAAATTTGCGAAGAAATTAAAATATTATGTATTCTTTTTTGTTTTTACTGGATAATATAAATAAAGATATATTAAACAGTGATGAGAAAAAGGAATTTATTGGTTTTACTTAAAATAGAAGGTCCGAGGCATGTTATAATTTGTATTTTTATAGGTTGTATAGCTTTGTCTTAGGATGATAAAATTTATTGGAGAGGTTTTTATGTTAAAGGGTAAGACAGTTGTTGTCGGTGTTTGCGGAGGCATAGCTGCATATAAGGTGGTTGAAGTTGTAAGTAGACTCAATAAGCTTCATGCTGATGTAAATGTAATTATGACTGAAAATGCAGCTAAATTTGTTACTCCTTTGACCTTTAGGTCTATTTCCCACAACCCTGTTATTACGGATATGTTTAGCGAGCCGGTTAAATGGGATATTCAACATATATCCCTTGCCACAAAGGCTGATGTTATTGTTGTTGCCCCTGCAACTGCCAACATAATTGGAAAAGTTGCAAACGGTATTGCCGATGATATGTTGTCAACTACAATAATGGCTTCAAAAGCCCCGGTTGTTTTTGTTCCTGCAATGAATACCAATATGTATGAAAATCCTATAATGCAGGAAAATATTAAAAAGCTTTCGGAGCGTGGATATATATTTTTAGAACCGGATGCAGGGCTTATGGCCTGCGGCACTGAAGGGAAAGGACGCTTGCCGGAGCCTTCCTTTATTGTTGAAAGCATTTGTAAATTACTTTGCCCAAAGGATGATTTTAAAGAATTAAAGGTTCTTATAACAGCAGGCCCCACCCAGGAGCCCATAGATCCTGTAAGGTACATTACCAACCATTCCTCGGGGAAAATGGGCTATGCAATAGCAGCCCAGGCACAAAAAAGAGGTGCAAAAGTAAAAATTGTATCGGGGCCGGTTAGTATAAATCCTCCTTATGGTGTGGAGGTTGCCTATGTCAAAACAGCCGATGAAATGTATAATGAAGTCATGAAAAGCTATGAGGATTTTGATATATTAATAATGGTTGCGGCTGTTGCCGATTACAAATGCGCTCAAATTGCCGAGAAAAAGATTAAAAAGAAGGATGAAAAATTAGTAATAGAACTGGTTAAAAATCCTGATATTGCAAAAGAGCTTGGAAAAGTAAAGGGAAATAGAATATTGGTAGGCTTTAGTGCCGAGACCGATGACTTGGTGAACAATGCCTGTGAAAAGCTTGCTGCAAAGAACTTGGATATGATAGTTGCCAATGATGTTACTCAGGAAGGTGCAGGATTCGGTACCGATACAAATATAATAAAAATCATAAAAAGAGACGGAGAAATAATCAATTTTCCGCTAATGAGCAAGTTTGAAGCAGGAGACAGAATTTTAGATGAAGTTGTAAAGTTAATTAACAGAAATAGTGTTGACAATAAATAATTGTATGTTAAAAATATAAATATTGATATTGTTAAGGAGGCTTTTTGAATGGAATTTGAAAAGACTATGGACAAGATAGTCGCACTTGCGAAAAACAGAGGTTTCGTATATCCTGGCTCCGATATATATGGAGGGCTTGCAAATACTTGGGATTACGGTCCTTTGGGTGTGGAACTCAAAAATAATGTAAAGAAGGCATGGTGGAAGAAGTTTGTTCAGGAGAATCCGTATAATGTCGGAGTAGACTGTGCCATACTAATGAATCCTCAGGTTTGGGTAGCATCGGGCCATGTCGGAGGATTTAGCGACCCTTTAATTGACTGTAAAGATTGTAAGGTGCGTCATAGAGCAGACAAGATGATTGAGGACTGGAACAAGGAAAATAATGTGGATGTTAAAGTTGATGGATGGTCGAACGAGCAACTTGTTACATATATAAAGGAAAAAGGCGTAAAATGTCCTAACTGCGGTTCTGCCAACTTTACCGATATCAGAAAGTTTAATCTTATGTTTAAGACTTATCAAGGAGTTACCGAGGATTCTAAAGCTGAGATATACTTAAGGCCTGAAACCGCTCAAGGTATATTTGTAAACTTCAAAAATGTACAGAGAACCACCAGAAAGAAGATACCTTTTGGTATAGGTCAGATAGGTAAATCCTTTAGAAATGAAATTACTCCGGGTAATTTTACATTTAGAACTCGTGAATTTGAACAGATGGAGCTTGAATTCTTCTGTGAACCGGGCACAGACTTGGAATGGTTCAACTACTGGAAAGATTTTTGCTATAACTGGTTATTAAACCTTGGAATAAACAAGGATAATTTAAGAATGCGTGACCATGAAAAAGAAGAGCTTTCTCACTATAGTAATGCAACTACCGACATTGAGTATAAATTCCCCTTTGGCTGGGGCGAGCTCTGGGGTATTGCCGACAGAACCGATTTCGACTTAAAACAGCATATGGAACATTCAAAAGATGATCTTTCTTATTTTGATCCTGTTACCAATCAAAAATATATTCCTTACTGTGTTGAACCTTCATTAGGAGCTGACAGGGTAACCTTGGCATTCCTTTGCGATGCTTATGATGAAGAAGAGGTTGCCGAAGGAGATGTAAGAGTTGTACTTCACTTCCATCCCGCATTGGCACCGGTTAAGATAGCTGTGCTTCCGCTTTCAAAGAAATTGGGTGATGAAGCTTACAAGGTTTATGAAGCTCTTACCAAAAAGTATGTGTGTGAATACGATGAAACGGGAAGTATAGGTAAGAGATACAGAAGACAGGATGAAATCGGTACACCGTATTGTATAACCTTTGATTTCGATTCATTGGAAGATAAGAGCGTGACAATAAGAGATAGGGACACAATGCAGCAGGTTAGGGTTAAAATTGAAGAGTTGGATAAATACTTTGAAGATAAATTTGAATTTTAATTGAAAATGGGTTTTCCCAAAAGGAAAACCCATTTTTTTAATACAATAAAAGAAAAAGGCATAAACTTATAAGCTAAAAGATGAGTTAATATTAAAGAGCATGTTAATGTTCTGTAAAAGGCAGAGAAAGAAGGAGCGAAAATCTATTACTTTTTTGAAAAATTAATGGGGATTATTAGACATAAAAAATAGGGAAATTGAATAAAAAAGTAATGAAAATTTACTTAAGTATGTTATAATTACTTTTGTATGTTATAATTATGATATAATTATTACGGTCATAAAAAGCAGTTCCCAGTATTATCAATTTATGATGGATAGAGTATACAACATATGCATTTCTTAATATATGTTGGATTCAAGTTCGTATTCTATATCAGGTTTTGGGCTCAATGCCATATGCACAGAATTTCTTAAAAAATGCATAAAAGATGTTTTTAAGAAATGTGTGACATATGAATGATACATAAAAGCAAATGGGAGGGTTTTTTAATGGCAAAATACGTATATCTTTTTAGTGAAGGAAACGCTTCAATGAGAAACTTGCTTGGCGGCAAAGGAGCCAACTTGGCTGAAATGACGGGATTGGGCCTTCCTGTTCCAAGAGGTTTTACAGTTACCACAGAAGCTTGTACAAGGTACTATCAGGATGGTGAAGTTATTGCCAAAGAGATTGAAGATGAGATTTATGAAAAGTTAAAAACCACAGAAGAAATTGTAGGTAAGAAATTCGGAGATCCCAACAACCCATTGTTAGTATCGGTCAGGTCAGGAGCAAGAGCATCCATGCCTGGTATGATGGATACAATTTTAAATTTAGGACTGAATGATATCGTAGTAGAAGGCTTGGCTAAGTTAACCAATAATGAAAGATTTGCCTATGACAGTTACAGAAGATTTATTCAGATGTTTAGCGACGTAGTAATGGAAATTGAAAAATCCAAATTTGAAAAGATACTTGATGCTGTTAAAGAAGAAAATAGAGCAGTGCATGATACTGACCTTACAGCCGATAATTTAAAGGAAGTTGTTAAAAGATATAAAGAGCTCTTCAAAAAAGAAAAGGGATTTGAATTCCCACAGGATGCTAAAGTACAGTTAATGGAAGCTGTTAAGGCAGTTTTCCGTTCATGGAACAATCAAAGAGCTGTAGTGTATAGAAGGCTTAATGACATACCTAGTGACTGGGGTACTGCTGTTAACGTTCAAGAAATGGTTTACGGAAATATGGGAAATGACTCGGGTACGGGAGTTGCGTTTACCAGAAATCCTTCAACCGGTGAGAAGAAGCTGTACGGTGAATTCCTAATGAATGCTCAAGGGGAAGATGTTGTTGCCGGTATTAGGACACCTCAATCTATAGAAAGCCTCAAAGAAATAAATCCTGAAGCTTACAATCAATTCTTGGAAATCGCAGAAAAACTTGAAAAACATTATAGAGATATGCAGGATATGGAGTTTACCATTGAGAGAGGTAAACTGTTTATGCTGCAGACCAGAAACGGTAAAAGAACTGCAACGGCTGCGTTAAAAATAGCGGTGGATCTTGTTAATGAGGGAATGATCACAAAAGAAGAAGCCATTATGAAGGTTGACCCGAAGCAGCTGGACGCATTGCTGCATCCCAACTTTGAACCCAATGCCTTGAAAAAAGCTGTGCCTGTTGCAAAAGGATTGCCGGCATCACCGGGAGCAGCTACCGGTAAAATTTATTTTACTGCAGAAGATGCTGTAAATGCATACAAGAGTGGAGAAAAGGATGTTGTGCTGGTAAGACTTGAAACATCCCCTGAAGATATCGAAGGTATGCATGTTTCAAAGGGAATACTTACAGGTCGCGGCGGTATGACCTCCCATGCGGCGGTTGTTGCAAGAGGTATGGGAACATGCTGTGTTGCAGGCTGCAGTGAGATAAAGATAAATGAAGAAGAGAAATACTTTATTGATAAAAACGGTAAAAAATATGTTGAGGGAGATTGGATTTCCCTTGATGGATCTACCGGAAATGTATATGGCGAACGCTTGCCGACAGTGGAACCTGAAATGACTGGAGATTTTGCAACCTTGATGGGTTGGGCAGATGAGCTAAGGACTTTAAAAGTCAGAACCAATGCCGACACGCCGGCCGATGCTGCACAAGCTATAAAATTTGGGGCAGAAGGTATTGGTCTTTGCCGTACAGAGCATATGTTCTTTGATGCCGACAGGATACCTGCAATGAGAGAGATGATTGTGGCAAGAACTGAAGAGCAAAGAAGAAAAGCATTAGATAAATTGCTGCCAATGCAAAGAGCAGACTTTGAAGGCTTGTTCAGGGAAATGAAAGGCTATCCTGTGACTATAAGATTCTTAGACCCTCCTCTTCATGAATTCCTTCCACAGGCAGATGATGACATTGCCTGTCTTGCAGAAGAAATGGGAATTACTTTTAAAGAGTTGAAAGGTATAGTTCAAGAGCTTCATGAGTTTAATCCTATGATGGGACATAGAGGATGCCGCCTTGCGGTTTCATATCCCGAAATTGCCGAGATGCAGACAAGGGCTGTTATTGAAGCTGCCATTAATGTAAATAAAGAAGGTATGAATGTCATACCGGAAATAATGATTCCTTTAGTTGGGGATGTAAAGGAATTAAAATATGTTAAGGATGTTGTTGTAAAGACTGCCAATGAAATTATTGAGAAAGCCGGAGTTAATTTAACTTACAAGGTTGGAACCATGATAGAAATTCCAAGAGCAGCCCTTACTGCTGATGAAATAGCGAAAGAAGCGGAATTTTTCTCCTTCGGTACCAATGACCTTACTCAGATGACTTTCGGTTTCAGTAGAGATGATGCAGGAAAATTCTTAGAAGAGTATTACAATAAAAAGATTTATGAATCCGACCCATTTGCTAAACTTGACCAGACCGGAGTAGGTAAGCTTGTTGAAATGGCTGCAAAGCTTGGAAGACAAACAAGACCGGATATAAAACTCGGAATATGCGGAGAACACGGCGGAGATCCATCTTCAGTAGAGTTCTGTCATAAAGTTGGACTGGATTATGTGTCCTGTTCACCTTTCCGTGTTCCGATAGCAAGACTCGCTGCAGCCCAAGCAGCAGTTGGCGGAGCTGGCCTTGGACAAAAATAAGCAAAATCTTGAAGTTATGCTAGCTGTATATTGATTAATAAGTAAGACGAGAGCTTTTCCGAAATAGAACTTATTCTTTATTGAGAAGGAAAAAGCCCCTTATGTTGACCGGATAGGTTGATATAAGGGCTTTTTTTTATCTGCTTTTGAAATAACTCTGTTTTGTTCTTTATTGTCATTTGACTGTAGGCTGTTATAATGTAATACATTAAATCTGTAAACAAAATGGAGAAAGAAGATGATTGTTTGCAAAAAGGAGCTTAAACTGTGGTTTAAAAAGGTTGACAATTTGGGGATGAGCCGATAAAATAATTCTTATCCGATTTTACTTGATAAGTTTGGCCCCTTGGTCAAGCGGTTAAGACACCGCCCTCTCACGGCGGTAACAGGGGTTCGAATCCCCTAGGGGTCATCATTATTTATTAGTTGCTGGAGTAGCTCAGTAGGTAGAGCAGGTGATTTGTAATCAAAGTGAGGTTTTTCCAGTGATAAAACGGATGCTTATGCCCTTGTAAACTTGATGTTTACAGGGTTTTTTGATTTTATAGATCATCAAATTAACAGATGATTACTTTCAAATGGGAGGTAATCAACTGTATGGCGTAGCTTTGAAAATGAGGAAATCTGTTGTAGCAATAGAGGATGCTTTTCAGGAATTTATCAGGTATACAAGGGCAAGAAACAAGAAGGAAAAGATCATTCGGAACTATGAAAAGCAATTTAAAAAATTCTATGATTGGTATGGACATAATGACATATCCTTTATCAATTCTGATACTATTATCTTCTACATTGAACATCTCCAGAAAGAAGGCTGGATGAGCCAGTTTATATAAATACATCTATAACGCATCTCAAGGTAATTATCAACTATTGGGCAAATGAGAAGGAATATATCAGACCATTCAGAATAAGGCTTTTGAATGTTGATGAAGAGCCAAAGTAAGTCAGTATTGAACATGAAATTGTTGTAATGATAAAGAAGCCTAATACCAAGAAATCTACTTTCCAATATGACTCTGGTAAGTGGCATATATGGAAAAAATCCCATAAGAAGTACAGGACTAAGTATGGAGACTAGCTCTCATATGAGTTATACAAAAAGCTTGCATGCACTAAAGTTGAATATGATGATATTAGAAGTATGGTCATGTAAGCTGTATTTGAAATGATGGAATGTGGTATAAGTTGCAAGTAGAGCAGTAAGGAAGTTAAAAGAGAAGTTGGCAAGATAAAGGAAGCCTCAGAAGTTGATTTGTGAGTTTTTTTGTTATGTATTGGAATTAATTAAAAAAGTATGATATAATGTCAGAATTTAAACAAAGTGACTGAGTTTATTGCCCATAAGGAATAAAAGCTAATTATAATAGCATGACTCACTTTTATACAAAATGGTGTCTTATAAATGTGACCATAGGGAGCATATATATAACTAATACATTTATATAACAAACAGGTATTACTCCCCGGACCTACATTAAATAAAGAGTCAAGATAGAAAGTATTTTCACTATGACTGAAAGGATGTCTAAATAAATGAAAAAAATCAAACAAAAAATACAAGCATTTAATAAAGAAGCTATTCTGCTTATTGTAATTATTGGAATACAAGTTTTATATGCAGGGTATATGATTTTGGAACTCTTATTGACAATCTTTGGCTGGAACATAAAAGTATTAGGAAATCCAGCTATTTTGTTTAGTGTTGGGAAATATATAATATTTAGTTTTGGGATATATGCAATAATCATGTATGCTGGGATTAGTTTTTTTAGAAGAAAAACGTATGGATGGTATGGAGAAGTTACTCTTTACATAATTTTATTATTAAAAAATATTTTTTTTGTATTATTGATTACTGTTCCATTGTTCAAAGAGTCTTTATTCAAGAACATACCTTTTTTGACAGAAATGAAGTTGAATTGGAAAGTTGTATGGGTAATCATTGAGTTTTTTATATCTGGACTAATGGTAAAGTTGCTGTTTAGTAATGACACAATTAATAGATTTAACCTTAAAAACAATACAAGAGTAAGCCTTATAATCAAGGTATCAGTTATTGTTGTTATTGCTATAATTTTATATTTTAGATTTTACTCCCTGTTGTTTTAAAAGTAAACTTGAATGGTTGGTTGTATAGAGGGGTTATAACATGAGCAGTGTCACGAGTGTTTTACCATTCTTCCTTAAAAATATCAACACCATTAATTAAATGGATCACCAGTAGTAGAATCTTTGAACTTCTAAGTCATATGTTGTTCTCTCCATTATCTGATGTAAGATAGAGTGTAGGATAACATTATTATAGCTTAGATTTTGCTAAAAACTACAAATGGATTTAATCAAATTTTATGGTCGAAAGAGTTGACAGCTTACTTAAACCTATGCTAGTATATTTAAGCAGTTGAGAAATCATCTTTTTAGATGGTCAAATCCAGTAAAATAGTATGATTTCATGCTGGAGTAGCTCAGTAGGTAGAGCAGCTGACTTGTAATCAGCAGGTCGGGGGTTCGAATCCGTCCTCCAGCTCCAAGAGAGGCCTTGAAAGTGTAATGCTTTCAAGGATTTTTGCTATTTTGCAATAATATACCATAGTGTCTCTCTTATCCGTTCAAATTACATAAAGGAGCTAACGAAAACTCTTTATGTGGTTGGGCTAATATTGTTAATAATCTGTACATATGGAATAATCAGTGATTGCTTACTCCAAAGGAGGACAGAATCCTGAGTTTTCTTAATAAGTTCTTCTTGCGATAAATTCTCCAAATCATTGTAATCTCCGGTAAAGTAATAAACATGATCAATCTCTGATGCTCCTTTTTCTTTAAAGGCCAATACATATTCGGAAAATGTTTTATCATTGGACTCCACCACTTCATTCCATAAGGATGTGGAAAGATAGAAATACAAAAGAACGAATAATACAATGAAAATAAAAAGGGCTGTTAGTATACCATTTTTTCGTATATATCAATATAAATTGCACAAAATAAAAACAACTATAAAAAGCTCTGGAGGGAAAATATTGAAAATCGGTATTGTCGGTGCAACAGGCAAAGCAGGAAGATTAATATTAAAAGAAGCGGTAAGCCGAGGACATGATGTAACGGCCATTGTAAGGAATAAATCTAAACTTGAAGATAAAAATGTTAAAGTTATCGAGAAGGATATATTTGATCTCACAACTGAGGATTTAAGGCATTTTGATGTAGTGGTCAATGCTTTTGGTGCACCTTTGGGAAATAAAGATGAACATATAAATGCCGGACGTGTGCTTATTGAGGCACTAACAGGAACGGGTATTAGACTTATTGTGGTAGGTGGGGCAGGAAGCTTATATTTGGATGATACGCATACTAAGTTAGTTGTGGAAACACTTCCGGAAGAAGTACATCCGACAGCTAAAGGACAGTTGCAGAATTTACAAGAGTTAAGACAAACAACAAATCTCAAATGGACCTTTATTAGCCCGGCACTTTTTTTTGACCCGAATGGGAAAAGGACCGGAAAGTATCAAAAGGGTAAAGACCAGGTTATTTATAATTCGGAAGGTAAAAGTTATATCAGCTATGCAGACTTTGCAATTGCTGTAGTAGATGAAATAGAGAAGCCTCAACATATTAATGAGAGATTTACAGTTGTAGGGGAAGCTAAATAGGAAAAAAGCCTTATCCGCTGAGGTATAAGGCTTTTTAGTAAATTAAAATAATTTTAACTATGTTTTTATATTATAATTTTTCTGCTTTACTGCATATATTATGATAAAATTGCAATGCATCATCGATTTCTTTGCTTGTTGGATGCCTGCGGTTCATACCACCAACGATTTTCCATGGTCCATAGGTGTTATAACCCTTACACCCGAATTTGCCTAAAAAAGTACATCCCTTTTTTTCGGCTATATCTTTAATCTGTTCTCCATAAGATTTCTTATCCATCGCACAAGTATATACAGCATAAACTTTCTTTCCGGCAGGTATTTTTTCTGCTATACGTATTACTGAAGGATAGAACTTGCTAAAATCTATTCCCGACGCAAATCCGATTAGATCATAGTTATCAAGATTTATTTCTTTTATTTCCTCAGCATTAGCAAGTTCAACGCCATATTTATCTTTTATTGCTTTTACCAGCTTTTCCGTATTTCCGTGATGATGGGATGCATAAATAATTATTGATTTCATAAGTTCCTCCTTGAATGAATATCATTCATTAAATGGGTTAAATTAAAGTGGATTGTATCTCCACTTTTTATAGATCTAAAAGTTTATACCAAGCTTTTTTTATTTTATCTATACGTTCTTCAATTGACAGACCTTCAGCAAAAAACATTCCTATTTCTCCATATAGACCAAAAGTTGCAATACCTTCGCAGTCATCAATCTTTATTTCACCTTTTTGCTTTGCCTTTTTCAGAATATCAGTTATATGTGGTATAAGTTTTTCTACTACTCTTAGAAATAGTTCATTGTGCATTTTTTTATTTTGGGAGGAATGAAACAGCTTGTAAAAATCCGGTTGGTCCTTTTCGGCTTCCGTCAAATTTCTTAAACTGTCTGCGATACTATCAATCCAATAATGTATAGATCTATCAGTTTGCCTGTTTTTCAGATATTCATTGACTATATAACCTGCATACTCATCAATGGCAGCATCGTATATTTCTTCCTTTGATGAAAAGTATCTATAGCATAGTCCTTGTGAAATATTTAACTCCTTTGCTATGTCAGTTATGGTCGTCTTATCATATCCTTTTTGAGTAAAAAACCGGATTGCACCTTCTAAAATTTCCTGTTTTCTGACTTCAGGATCTTTTACTGTTCGCATCGCTTAATAACCTCCGCTTATTTATAAAACTACTATATCAAAGAACTCTTATGTTATCAATGAATAATATTCATTCATTTATAGTAGTTTTTGGATATGGAAGCTTATATATCGTAAAAGAACCCTAACTGCGGTAAATTTTACGGCATTTGATGGTGCTTTTTTTATGCTTGTAAAATTAATTGAGGTTTTCATTTTTTTGTATTTGGCAGCAACTAAAATCATTTGACAGTGGAGAGTAATTGGATAATTTATGTGTTTTGAAGGACTATTAAAAAGTAGGACACTATTTATTAATAATAAAAAATTATGAGGAAATAATAATGCTTAAAGTAAAATTTTTTCTAAAAGCGTCTTATTTTGCTTAATTGTACTTTTCCGAAAGACATATAGATAATTTCAAGCGGGCGTTATTTTAATAATTTTAGGGAGGTATATGATGCCGATTATTTTAGTTGTAATTATTAGATCTACTATAGCCTTTTTTTCACTGTTGATGCTAATTCGACTAATAGGAAAGCAGCAGGTTTCCCAGCTTACATTCTTTGATTATGTAGTAGGTATAACAATAGGTTCCATGGCATCTACTCTTTCTATACAACTAAATGAAAATTTGACTGCCACATTGATAGGCATGATTACCTGGACAGTATTGGCTATATTAGTTGCCATTTTAGGAATTCGTAGTGCTCAAATAGAAAAAGTTATAGTTGGAGAACCGGAGATTGTTATTCAAAACGGGAAAATAATTGAGAAAAATCTGAAAAAGAATCGTATTCCCATATCGGAATTGTTGTCCGAACTTAGAGTACAGGGGGTATTTAGCATAGAGGATGTTGAGTTTGCATTAATTGAGCCCAATGGAAAAGTCAGTGTGCTAAAGAAGTCACAAAAACAGCCTATTACCCCAAGTGACTTAAATATACCTACCCAATATGAAGGACTGCCCACAGTTTTGATTATGGACGGAGTGGTGCAAGAAAAGGCTCTGAAATCTTTAAACCTTACAAAAGCTTGGCTTTATCACCAGCTGGAAAAGGAAAATATAAAAGATACAGAGGTTTCCCTTGCACAGTTAGATACAAAAGGAAATCTCTATGTGGATTTAAAAGGGGACAAGCCTTTCTGCATTATTAATACAACAAATTGATGATTTTAAACATTGGTGAATAATTTACTTTAGTGGAGGGATTGTTTTGACGAAAAAAATTATATATATGATAATGGTTGTAGCTCTTTTGACCAATATTTCTTCCTGCGCTCTCTTTCACAAACCTATTGACGAGAGGACAGGATTTTCTAATCGCCTCAAGCAGACAGAGAATTATATTCAAAACGAAGATTGGGAAAAGGCAAAGCTCAGCTTGGAAGACTCTAAAAATAGCTGGAAAAAGCTAAAGCCTCTTCTTCAGATTGATATAGATCATGATTATGTAAACAGTATGGAAGAATACCTTGAAAAGTTGGGCGGCTATATTGAAGGTGAGGACAAAGGAAACTCCCTTGCATCTATATTGACTGTTAAAGATATTTGGGAAAAAATAGGCTCCTTTTAATTTGAATATTATATTTGCAATAAATTGCAGTTACTAATCCCTTGTAAAGTTATTTTTTGAAATTACTTAACAATATTTTATGTTATATGTTAAAATTGAATCAGGTTGTTCCAAAAACGTACCAATTACCGTTTCAAAAATATATTTTATGGCCTTTAAGGCATAAATTTTACATAGCTCTTTTGGAAATGACCTGGAAAACATTTTTGGGAGTGAGGCAAAATGAAGAGGCTGGCATCCGTATTGACAATATTTTTAGTAATTATTTTTAGTAGTTGGGTTTTTGCACAAAACAATACTTTATCATATTTACGAGGTATTGCACATAGTGATTCCGGTTTATATTCAGCAGTAGGTGATGCCGGACTTATTATTACATCGGAGGATGGGGTTAGTTGGAGCAAAGTAGCACTACCTGTAGCAGAAAGAGTAAACGGGGTAGTTTGGGCAATGGAAAAGTTCGTTGCGGTAGGAGATAAAGGCACTATATTAACATCTGCCGATGGCAAGGAATGGACTAAAGTGGATATATCGGGGAAAGAGATGGATTTAAACAGTGTTGCCAGCAGCGGTAATGAATTTATTGCTGTAGGAGATGAGGGTACTATTTTAGTATCAAAGGACGGGACTTTATGGGAGCAAAGAAGAATGGCAACAAAGGAAAAAATTTATAGGGTTAGATGGATAAAGGACAGGTATTTTGCTGTTGGAGAACCAATGCTTATTCTTACCTCTATGGATGGAATTACATGGGATGAGGTAAAGGCAGACCCAGCTTCTGCAATGTTGTTCACAGATATAGCATGGAATGGCGATAAATATATAATAGTGGGAGACCAGTCAAATATATGGGTATCGGAAAATGGACAAGAATGGAAGCAGAACGAGGCTATACCTATCAAAGAGGAAATGTATCCTCAGTGTATTTGTTCGGTAGCTTGGACTGGGAATAAATTTGTAGCCGTGGGGGACGGTGGAAGAGTCTTGACTTCATCCGATGGAGCTGATTGGAAAGAGGAAGATTATTCCACCAATAAAGATTTACTGGATATTGTCTATTCCAACGGCAAATTTGTTGCTGTTGGTGAAAAGGGAATAATTCTAACTTCCGGTGACGGTGTTAAATGGGATAACCATTATAGCATAAGTGTTCAATCAAATAATATAACTCTGAAACTTGGGCAGCAAAAAAAGCTAAGCATTATGTTAAATTATCCTTACGGTGAAACGGAGGATATTACAGATGAAACATTATTTGAAGTGGTTGAAGGATTAGATGTTATATCCGTTGAAAAAAATGGAGAAGTGAAGGCAATTGGCGTTGGAAAGGCAATTGTGAAAGCAACTTATGATACTGAATCCATAGAGATTTCTGTCAACGTGGAAAAGGATTCCGGTATGCAAAGTGAAAATGATGGTCAGGACGGAGAAAAGGAAAATAGCAAGGAAAAAGTCGTAAAAGAGTTTTTAAATGTATTTTTGGCTGTAGCAACAATTTTAATTGTTATGGCGATGTCTTTTGTATTATCGAAAAAACAAAGAGATTAAAATAGATGATTTTATATACAAGATGAATAACTTTAAAGTCTGTATTTTAGAGTTGTTCATCTTGTATTTTTATAATTTGATTGTTTACAATAGAATTAGAATATATTAAAAAAGGTAACTCAAGGGCTTTAATAGGGGGAGTGAATTGTGAAGGTCAGAACCATAGGAATTGTATATGAGTCAAAAGAAGATGCACTCAAGATTGCAAGCAGTGTCATCCAAAAGGAACATGTAAGTATTGATGTTATGTACCATTGGAGGGAAAAGGAAGAACTTCAAGCAGTTACAGCAGCCCTCAATAAATTGGGATTTGAAGTGAGATTACTTGGGACTCCGGAGGATATTATAAATAACATCAATATTGTAAAAAAACAGGTGGATTTTATTCTTAATCTGTCTTCCGGATTCAGAAAAAGATTCCGAATGTCGAAAGTACCTGCCATTTGTGAAACGGCAGGAATTCCTTATAGTGGCGCTGACCCTTACACTATGATGGTCTGCCAGAACAAGCATCTTATGAAGTCTTTATGGGATAAGCTGAATATACCGACCCCGCCTTGGATATTTATTGAAGATATCTCAAAGCTAAAGAGGCTTGAAACCACACATTATCCTCTTATAATCAAACCTGCCGGTGAATCCAATTCAATAGGTATAAATGCAAATGCCGTTGCATATAACAAAGATGAGTTGATGCAAAAAGCTGAGGCAATCTATAGTACTATACACCAGCCTTTGATAATAGAAAAATTTATTACCGGAAGAGAATTTAAAGTTATTATTATAGGCAATAAAAGTGAAAAGTTTATAGGCATGGTGGAGTATCTGAAGAGCAACGGAGCTTCTCTTAACAATGAATTCATTTATTTTAATGCTAAGCTTAATGGAGATTATCATGAAGTAAAAAGAGATATTAGCCTTAAAGAGTACAAGCAAATTAAATCCCAATGTGAGGCTATTTATGACATGTTTCAACCCCTTGATTATGGAAGTTTTGATGTGCGGGTAGATGAAGGAGGAAAGCACTATTTTCTTGAATTTAATGCTGATGTTTCTTTGCACCCGAAAAAGACAATGGCCAAATGTTGTGAATTATGTGGCATTGATTATGTTTCCATGGTTAGAAGAATTTTAAATTCTGCTGCAGAAAGATGGGATATTGTATTATGGTAAATCTGCATATGACTATTGAATATAGAATTTAAAGTATAGATAAAAATTAAGTTTGATTATAATATTTATTATTTTTAGAAAATTCTTCTTTATAAAATAAAAGTATATGCTATAATTATGTTATAATAAAGATAAAGTATTTTGTCTTGCAAATCGTTAATATTAGATAATATTTACTTATTTTAGAGAGAATTATATATTTATTATAAATTAAATTATTTATTGTTTGAAAACTAAAATATTTAATTATTAAAAAGTTTCTAAGGTTTTATTCAAAAAATATTCTACTAAAAATGTGTATACAGAAAATAACGCATAAATTTTTGTTTATTTTATGCGTTTAAATATATTGGGGGAGTTGAAAGACTTCTTGCACAGTATAATTCATTTCTAAGGAGGAAAGTTTGATGAAGTGTATTTACTTTATTTTGAAGAGGAATATGAAAAATGCAAAGGTGCTGTGGTCTTTTTTTGCGCTGCTTGCATTCGTATTTGCATTTAGTAATAATGGTGTGCAAGCAAAAATTATTAGCAGTGAATTTGTTGATTTAACTTTTACAATTGATTCAAAAGAATATTTGTCGAAAAGTGTAAAAAAGAAAATGGATATAGCACCTTATATTGACAATGGATCTACCTTAGTTCCCTTTAGAACAATTTTTGAAGAACTGGGTTATACGATTAAATGGGATGATAGTGAACGATCAATTCTTGCTGTTAAAATGGGAAGTCAAATGAAGCTTTTCATTGATAATAATATAGCATACGTAAATGGCGAGCAAAAAACTATGGCCATTCCACCTAAAATAGTAAAGGGAAGGACGTTTGTACCCTTAAGATTTGTTTCTGAAAATGCCGGTGCAAATGTAGTCTGGGATGATGCTAAAAAAGCAATTTACATAACTAAAGTGGGTAAGTATGACACCGGTGGAGTTTTATTCTACGAAAAAGGAAAAAATAACAATAATACAGTTTATGTTTATGACGGTAATGATTTTAAAGTATTGCCTTTAAACAATAAATCCATAGTGAATTGGTATTCTTATAAAGGTACAATTCTTCTTACAATGTTTGATTCAACTACGAGCAAAAATAATTTTGCACAGTTTAAAAATGGTAGATTTGAGATTTTAATTAATGATTTTGATATCCAAGAGACTTTTGAGTATAACGATAATTTGTTGATCCATGGTTACGATAGAGAACAAAAATACAATAAACTATACAGATTTGACGGACAGTCGTTGACATTAATTGAGAGCAATTTCTATGTAGGAAAGCATATTGAAGTCAACGGAAAATTGTTGGTAAATAAATATGATAATACAAGAAATTATACCTTGCTGGTTTTTGATAAGAATTCTTCGACCCCATGGATACCGAAAATTCTTTCCGATGATTTTATTATAAAAGATTATGTTATATTTGATAATGTTGTATATATGACTGGGGTATTGGAAAAAGGAACAGACAAACCATTAGCTTCCTATAATTCATTAGGTACTGATAAAAGCTATTTTAAAATTTTGCTTGGCAACACAGACATAAATATAAATGATTTGGCTGTTTGTAAAAATGATATATATATCGTAAAATCCGGAAAACTTAAAAAGCTAAGTAACAAGGGGTTAAATAATGTTTGGGTTTACTATAAGAAAGATACATACATTGACTATAATGTAAGTAAAATAATAGCTTACAAAGATAAACTGTATATAGGTGTAAAGGGCGGATCCTATGTTGATCCAAATGGCAAATCTATTAAAGGGGACTATCCTAAAATAGGAAATTTTATAATGGAATTTGATAGCCCAACGGCTACAAAAGTATTTATCAAAGATTTTACTTTAAAAGAATTTAGGATTGCAAATGATGTACTTCTTACATTGGGTACCTTGAGTAGTAAAGATTCTGCATTATATATATATAATGGTGTAGATAATCCAACACATACTTTAGATGTTTTGAGCATTAAAAATACTCGAACTGTTAATAACAGACTGTTTATTGATGTTACCGATAAGAGCAGAATAACTGATAAGCAAAGAGATACAATGTTGATATACGAAGGAAATACAATTAGAAATCTTGTTGTCGATATGAAAACAAAATATTGGGATTCGGTAAAAGATAGTTTAGTATTTTCAGGATATGAAACCGGAATTAATGCCAACAAACTGTACTCTTATGGATATGCGTTTAATGAGCTGCTTGGCAATTTTGATGTGAAATATTGGAAAAAGATTGAGAATACATTATTTGTATGCGGTAGTAGTCCTTTAGATAAGAAGTTTGAACTTTATAAATTTAATGATGCGAACAAAGTAGCTTTACAAGATAATTTAGAAGTTATTAATGTTATAAAAGCTAAAGGGAATTATTACCTCATATATGCTTACGATAGAGATAATCAATCTCCATTAAAAGGAAAGAAAATTCTTTACATTTATGATGACTCCACAAGAGACTTTGTAGAGATGAAAGTAAACATGGAAATAAGTGATATGATTTTTATGAAATAAAGTTTTTCAATTAACTCCGGATATATTCTTTCCGGAGTTAATTTTATGTAAAAACTCTTTTCGAATATTACGTATTCATAAGTGAATATTTAAATTTTTTGCTGTAATGCGAAATAAAAAATAGAGTAAAGACGAATATACTGTAAAGGAAAGTATTAGTAATAAATTATAATTCTAGTATACATTTCTAAACTTCCTTTCTTAGAATTGTAATTTATTGTATACTTCCTTTTTCCTGTATTAACCGCTTTCTTTGCATTGACAAAATGACAAGAAAGAGGTTCTTTTTTTTATTAAAGATACGTATATTTTTTTTACAAAAATTCTTTGACCAATGGATTAAGATCGATGAGTTTTATGAAAAATCAATAGAGGTGAATTTTCTCAAATAATTAGTATTTGGTTCGGATTACGATAGCTATTCAAGTTTTAGTTGGAAAATTGTACTTTTCAATATATAATAAATATATAGATACTAAATAGTAAGGTATTTTGAAATTTCCGCCTAAAAATATATGTGAATGAATTTTCAAATTAACCTTAGTGTTTAACTATAAAATGAAGATGTTGTTAAATTTATGTTTACTGGGGAAGAAATGTAGGATGAAGAGGTGGAACATTTGTTATTTATTTTTTCTGTCTTTGACATCGAAGCTAAGGAAGATTTAGCCAATATTATTGATAGAATCAAAGCAGGAGACGACCAACTCAGAGAAAAATTCATTGTAGACTACATACCATTTATAATCAAAGTACTTTCCAATTCAGTAAAAAACAAAATTGATATAAAAAACAGCGATGAATACAGTATCGGTTTAATGGCCTTTAATGAAGCAATTGAAAAATACGATAACAGCAAAAATAAAAAAGGCTTTAACTTCTTTTCCTTTGCAGAGATGGTAATAAAAAGGAGAATAATAGATTATTTTAGGATTAGCTCGAAAAATAAAGAAATGCCATTTTCATATTTTGAATCCGATGATGAACATTTCGAGGACAAATTCCTTCAAGATGAATCATCGGCAGGATATGAAAGAATTGAGGTTTTCCAGGAAATAATGCATTATTCTAAGATGCTTGAGAGTTTTGGCATAAAAATAAGTGAGTTACATAAATATACGCCTAAACACAGTGATTCTGTTAAAATGTGCGTGGATATAGGACGAAAAATTGCTGAAAATAAAGAGGTTTTCAATAAGCTTATAAAAAAGAAATACTTTCCGATGAAGGATATTATGCAATTTGTAAATGTACATCCCAGCACGATAGAAAAGAACAGGAAGTTTATTATATCTGTAAGTCTTATTTATGGCAACAACTATGAGCATCTTAAATCATACTTTAATAGTGGCAGGTGAATTATTGTGGCAACATATAGAGGTTTGGTATTTAGTTTGGACAAAAAGTCGGCAGTGGTAGCTACTCCTCAGAACGCAGTATATAAGATTAATCGCACAAGTACAATGTATATAGGAAAAGAAGTAGTGTTTACAGATAAAGATATTATAGACTTCAAATATTACATAAGAAAGTATTCTGTTGCTGCAGCATGTTTTTGCTTGATTATAGGTGTTGCTATCGGGTTTATATTGAACTTTAATAGAAACTTATTGCTCATGAAGGAATACGCTTATATTAGTATGGATATTAACCCAAGTATAGAATTTACTATTGATAAAGTGCAAAAAGTTCTTAAGGTTGATTCTTTGAACAATGATGCAGAGAGAATACTTGAAGATGAAGATTTTATTGGAATGAAGATAGAGGATGCTTCTGCTAAAATATATAGAATATGTAGAGATAAAGCTATTATTGATGATAAGGATAAAGTATATATATTGATTTCCGGTACAGCAAATCCTGAAAATAAGGAGTACAAGAAACAGGCACAAGTAAATGAGGATATTATTGAGAATATTTTGGATAAATTGAAGGAGAGTATTCAGAAGACAAGTGATTCTGAAATGAATATTGTTGCGCTTGAAATTGAGCTGGAAGCCAGGACTCAAGCTTTTGAACACGGTATCTCTCCTGCGAAGTATGCCCTTTATTCTGAAATTAAAAAGAATGGAGGAGAAATATCAATTGAAGAGATAAAAAGCTCTTCAACTGAAGAATTAGTAAAGATTTACAATAATATGGAAAAGGATGTTGAATCATCAAACAAGGCGGTAACGGCAGAACCTACTTTTGACAATAATAGAGTTTCTGCAAGTCCAACTCCGGATTTAACTCCAACACCTTTTGTGGCAGAGACTCCAACTGCGTTGATAGGGGAAGGTTTAGCTACACCGACAGAACATTTAGCGAGAACGACTCAAATTATACCTGTTAAGACGCCCGGTCCTACGAAAGAAGCTAAACCTAATGTGATGCCTAATCCTATATCAACCAAAGTAAATCCGGGAACAGGTTTAAGGGGCGATTATTTTGACAACATAGATCTTACCAATTTCAAATTGACTCGTGTGGATAAAATAATCGATTTCTACTGGGGTGTCAATTCACCGGCAAAGGAAATCAGGGACGATGAATCCTACAGCGTGCGCTGGAGTGGAAAAATAAGGCCTGTTTATAGCGAAGAATATACTTTCTATATAGCCCGGGACAATGGGGTTAGACTTTGGATTGACAATAAGCTGATAGTGGACAAATGGGACAATCTTGTGAGCATGGAAGACACAGGAAAGATTTTTCTTGAGGCGGACAAGTTTTACGATATTAAGCTTGAATACTTTAATAATACCGGTAATGGGTTAGTCAAACTGGAATGGAGCAGTGCAAGTACCGTAAGGTCTGTTGTGCCTACTGAATGCCTGTATCCGGCAGAACCTAAGAACTACGAAAATACTTTGCCCGGAAACGGTATAGGTTTGTCCTATGAGTACTTTGATGAAGATAACCTAACGAAATTCAAAGAAAAAGGAATAGATAGCATTATTGACTTTAACTGGGGTGTCGGATCACCAAGTAAATCGGTTAGTCAGGATCAAAAGTTCAGTATACGTTGGACAGGCTATATACAGGCTCCTTACGATGGGGACTATGTGTTCTATGTCAATTATGATGATGGAGCAAGTTTATGGATTGACAGACAGCTTTTAATAGATAAGTGGACGGCAAATGAGATAAATACAGCTAAGACTAAAACCATCTCTTTAAAAGCGGGACAGAGAGTTGAAATAATGCTATTATACCGCAATACCGGTTTGGCCGGAAATATTAGGCTTGAGTGGGAAGGCCCCGGCATTAAAAGGTCTGTTGTTCCAAAAAGTTGTTTATATCCACGATAATAACTCTCCCCTTTATGGGGATGAGTTTAAAATAAAAAAATTTATAAGGGAGGAATTTTAAATGGTGAAGAAAAGAAAGTTGGTTTTATCGGTTGTACTGTCTATGGTATTGACTTTGGTGAGTTTTCCGAAAACCAACGCAGCAAGCTATACAGCTTCTGTAAATGTTAATACCACATATCAGACTCTTGAAGGTTTTGGTGCGGCAATTGCATGGTACAATGATTATCTAACCACGCATCCAAACAAAAATGACCTTTACAGAATACTGTTCTATGATTCCGGTTTGGATATTTTAAGACTTAGAAATCAGTACAGAAACAGCAGCAATTTCGGTTATGATGATATGGAAATTGTTAAGTACGGTAAAATAATGAATCCCAATCTTAAAGTTTTGCTTTCTTCGTGGTCGCCTCCAGCGGATTTAAAGAAAAACGGTGTTCTGAATGGAGGAACCCTTGCTAAAGAAAACGGTGCTTTTGTGTATGAAAAGTTTGCCGATTATTGGTATAACTCTTTGGTTGCCTATAGGGCAAAAGGAATAATTCCCGATTACATAAGCATCCAAAACGAACCGGAGTACGAGAGTGCCGATTGGGAAACTTGTATTTTCAGAGAAACAGAAAGCTCTGAGTATCCTAGCTATGCAAAGGCACTAGATGCTGTTTACAATAAAATTAAAGACTTGCCCGATATGCCTAAAATATTAGGTGTTGAGTCAGCGGGTATAATGAATAATACTGTTCAAAATTACGCAAAATACATGGATCTTTCCAAGGTATATGGTATTGCCCATCACCTTTACAATGGTGGAGATGCTTATAATCCTGACAGCTTTAATGACATATTCAGAAGCCTGGCAAGGGATTTTGCCGATAAGCCTCTGTTTATGACAGAGTATGATTATGGCACACCTTTTACTACTGCGGAATTGATACATAACTCCCTTGTAGTAGAAGGCGTTAGCGGTTATTTCTATTGGGATCTTATTTGGGAAAACTCCCAAAGACCTTTGGTGGCAATTGAAGTGCCGAGAAATCCGGAACAATGGACTACAAAAGAAGGATATATAATTTCAGACTTTTATTATATCATGCAGCAGTTTGCGAAATTTACAGATCCGGGATACAAGAGAGTAGATGCTTCCTGCAGCGCAAATGATATAAAAGTTTCTGCCTTTGTATCACCCGATAAGAGCAAATTGACAATGATATTTATAAACAAAGGATATTCTGAAAATACTGTTAGCCTTGATTTGAAGGGCTATTCTTCAGATAAGTCGGTAATATATCGTACACTTCCTGAAGGTAATGAAAGATTTAAAAAGGTTGGAAGCCTTTCCGGAAACACAGTTACTCTTCCAGCTAGGTCGGTTGTGACAGTGGCATTGGGAGTTACCGATGAGGAACAGATACCTCCACAGCTTCCGACACCAACACCGAAACCTGAGTCAAGAAGTGCCTACGATATAATACAAGCAGAAGACTATAATGAAATGTACGGTATACAGTGTGAAACAATTGCTGACGATGGCAATAAAAATGTTGCTTATATAGAAAATGGAGATTATATACTCTTTAAGGGAGTAGACTTCGGTACCGGTGCAACCGGATTTGAGGCTAGTGTGGCTAGTGCTGAAAGCGGAGGAGCAATTGAAATTCGCCTTGATGAATTATATGGACCTACTGTGGCAAAAATACCGGTAAAAGGTACTGGAGATTGGCATAATTATATAAGTGTCAAAGCTGATATAGAAAAGATTACAGGCAAACATGACCTGTATCTGGTATTTACCGGTGGCGGCGGATATCTGTTCAATATAGACTGGTTTGTATTTACAGGAGGAACTGTTGAGAACCCTGATCCTCAAGTGATTTATGGTGATGTAAACGGAGACGGAGAATTTAATTCAATTGACTATGGATTTGTGAAAAAATATTTGCTTGGTCAGATTAAAGAGTTCCCTTCAAAAGATGGAATGACTGCAGCCGACGTAAATGGGGACGGCAATGTGAATTCAATAGATTATGGATATATGAAAATGCATTTACTTGGAAAGATTAATAAGTTCCCGGTAGAATAAAATTATAAAGATAGCTAACGGCCATTTCAAAAACTGTACATAGTTTTTTGAAATGGCCTATACAGCTTACTTTAAACTTATAAAAATTATTATAATATATAAGTGATAACAAATAACTTTTATTACAATTTATGTGTTTTGTCCTTGTTGTCTTCAAATAACGGGAAGAGCTAAAAATACAAGGGTTTAACTGTGGGGTTTTTGTTTACATCGGATAAGTTAGATGTTATAATTAATATAAATTGTATAAAATTATGTAGTCTGAAAAGGTTATTTGACTACATAATTTTTTGTTAGTCTTTTTAATGTTTTCGTTAAATTAAATTTATTATATTTATTTAGAAGGGGGCTTTTCATTAATGAAAGCAAAAAAAGGGTTGTACATATTACTTACTGCGTTACTAGTATGTTCGTGCCTATTTCCCAACTTTGTATTTGCCGATACGACATCAAGTATCAAAATTGAATTGGACAAGACTTCTGCGGCAGTTGGAGACATCATAAAGGCGTCTGTTGTTGTAAACAATGTTAATGGTTTCGCAGGATATCAGGTAAATATAAAATATGATCCAACGGTGTTGGAAGCTATTAATCTTGACACAGGTGCAGCTTTTACCAATACTACTATTCCACAGAGCGGAACAATATTGAACAATTCTGAATATGGAATTTTACCTATCGCATCTAACAATATTTCACAAGGAATCTTAAATTTCAGCAAAGCATATACAAATTTAAATGATTATAAAGCCAGCGGTTCTGCAGAAACAACAGGAACAGTTGCAGTAATAGGGTTTAAGGTACGAAGAGTTGAAGAGACAAAAATAGAGTTTGCGCAGACAAGTACTATGCCAACTGCTGTATCAGGTGTTTTGTTGTTTGACTGGGATGGAAATAAGCTGACTTCCGGTTATTCAATTATCAATCCTCCAGCTATTAACGCAACTTCAAGTAAAAGTGATCCTACTCCTATAGTGGTAACAACTCCATTGGATGTTCCTACTTCTACTCCTGCACCTACTTCGACAAGTAGCGGTAAAAAGGGAGAAATTCAACCTAGTGTAGTGAGCAATGACAATGTAAAAGTAACTTATAAGTTTGAACAGAAGGATTTGGAATCTGCATTACAGGATGTAGTTTCTGATTCTAAAGGAGTTAAAAATATTAGTTTACCTGTAGCCGGGGTGAAAGGAGCTGCTTCCTATACTATGGAGTTTCCAAACCAGGCATTGCTTTCAAATACTTTATCTTATAAGATAAATATGGCTACTGCCTATGCGACTTTGGAGCTTCCGGCAAATATGTTAAATACCGATGCTTTGGTTTCAAAAGTTAAAGGCGCTTCGAAAGTTGCTATTTCTGTAGAAAAGGATTATTATTCCGATTTGGCTTCCGATATACAGCAGAAAATAGCCAACAGACCTATGATTAAATTGAGTCTCAAAGTCAATGATATGCTTACCGAGTGGAGCAATCTTGAAAGTCCTGTAAAGGTAGCTATTCCCTATGCGCTTACTGAGGCGGAAAAGAATTCAATTGAGCATATTGTGGTTTTAAGAATTGATAGCACCGGAAAAGCTATACCGGTAACCAATGGAAGATATGACGAAAGTACAAAATCCGTTACATTTACAACTACACAATTTGGAAGATTTGCAGTGGCATATGTGCATAAGACCTTTAGCGATTTGGAATCTCATGCTTGGGCAAAGCATCAGATTGAAGTATTGGCGTCAAAGGGTATAATAAACGGTACTTCCGAAACTACTTTTGCACCTCAGGCATATATAACTAGGGCAGACTTTATGGTGCTTTTAGTTAAAGCTTTGGATTTGAATGCTGTTGTGGATTCGAATTTTGACGATGTACCGGCCGATGCGTATTATTATAACCAGATAGGTATAGCGAAAAAACTTGGAATTACAACCGGAGTGGGGGATAATAAGTACAACCCCAAAGCCCAGATAACAAGACAGGATATGATGGTTCTCATTACAAGAGCTCTTATGGTTACAGGTAAGATAAATTCAGAGGGTACTGCCGATGTTATTGCAAATTATACAGATAAAGGGGATATTGCTCCTTATGCTGTAACAGGTATAGCAACTTTGGTTAAAGAGGGAATAGTTTTAGGAAGCAATAACATGATTAATCCAAAAGGAAATGCTTCAAGAGCTGAATTGGCAGCTATTGTTTACAAGATTTACAATAATTATAAATAATAAATTTGTAATTGATAAGGGAGGTCGGTTAAGACTTCCCTTTTATTTGTTTTGAAAAAATAACTAAAAATTTTATTTATAAAGATACAAAAATTTCTGTTGCATTATTATTTTTGATATGCTATAATATTTCTTGCTTGAGCGATGCGGGATTGTGTAAGGGTAGCACGAATGACTCTGGATCATTTTGTGAGGGTTCGAATCCTTCTCCCGCAGCCAGTAATAGTCACAAAGAAGGGCTGTCTGAAAGACAGTCCTTTTTTTGTAATACTAACATACATAATGTAACATATATTCAACAATATACCTGCAGAATGGATAAATTTCTTAATAAATAATATTTCTAAAAAAGAAGGAAGTTCATAATAAGATAGGTTTTAAAGATTAGCAGCAAGATCATAGGATTATTGTTATTAAGCCTTTCTGATATCATTTCTAAAAATAATAGGGTATGAGCTGTTTAATAGAAGTCATGGACAAGGAACTTGTAAGTGCATTGAAGCTTTTAGGCGATGAAGCACACATTAAGCTCTTCATCTATTTTTTTATTGAGACAAAATGATTACAGCGAAAAAAAGGAATTATGTTTAATATAGTGGTTTTCATCGGGAATAGGAGAGAAGTTTTAAGAAAAAGAGATATCAGTAAATTTAAAATGTGATGAAGATAATGAAAGGAATGGTATAAGTGACAGCATATAATAATGTAAATAAGGTATCGTATATGGAACCCTAATGAAGGGTTTTAGTAATTATAGGAGGTATCTTGAAGGGCGAGTGAACTTTATAACATCAGGGAAAACTTATGGACTGCTTTATCATCTGCCTGAAGGATATCCGGCTTTGCTGCCGGGAGATGAAATAGTTGAAGGGGAAATCATGGAACCTGTTGACGAGAAGCTTTTGAAATCGCTGGACTGGTTGGAGGGATATAAGGAAGGAAGCAGCGATAATTTATACATTAGAGAGTCAAGGAGGATATTGACAGAAGACGGAAAAGAGATGGTCTGTTGGATATATATTTACGCAAATGAGAAATATGCAAGAGAAAAGGGGATTTTTTTGCCCGATGGAAACTGGAGAAAGTTCATGGAAAGTAGAGGAAAACTTATTCAAGGTGCGTTCTGCAACTTCTGAATTAAATTTGCAATTTGATAAAAAGCGGCTGCAAGAATACCAGCTATACTTAAAAAGGTCCCTATCAAGAATATAAGAAATTGCCTGTTCATTACCTTAAATTCTCTATTAGCTTCATTGATTTTAGTTTCCAACTTTGAATAGGAATCGGGGATTTTTTTATTAAGGTCATCATTTTGCTTGGCAATTAAATCTTCAATGCGGTTTAATCGTATATCCATTCTTCTTTCCATGTTTTCCAATGTATTGGCTGTCCTTTTTTCAATTTCCCGCATATCGGCTCTAAGGTCAGACTGGTCCCTATCAACTTTTTCTATATATTTAGATAAAATATCGTCATTATTCATTCTGTTATCTCCTTCTGAGCAAGGAATAGCAGGTATAAAAATTCCTGTTCATTTCATTATACTTTGCTTTATTAAAATTGGTTACATTATCCAAGTGACTACACTCCATAATATCTTTTTTCCTCCTTTACAACTAAAATTATAAAGGGTGACGCAGCTGGAGAGTCAATATGTAATTTATTGGTTTTGTAATTAAAGGCAAGGGTAAGGTAATATTCTTTGAGAGTTTATGAGCGAAAAGTAGTTTAGTATGGTTTGGTAATGAATTGTTGTCTATAATTATATATTATAGTAAATATTTTTAATTTTTATATATATTACATATTGAGGTGAGTTTCAATGATTAATAGCTATTATGTGGTTTTAAAAGGAAAACTTAATGCTCCTGCCATATTTACCGACTATAGGGATTTGGAAAAAGTTATAGAAGGATATAAAGATGCGGAATATGAATACTTTGATAATATTGAAGATGCTTGTTCTTATATTATGGGTAATAAAGAAGTAACAAAAGCCGATTTGAATACTAAAAACACTGGAATTGGTTCTTTGCCGATAAATATGATTTCATACAATGTAAATGAAAGTGACTTTAAAACAGTAAATTCTCAATATGGTAATACTATTTGCATATATGTTTCCGGAGGATATAACTTTCCGGAATCAAAAGGTTACTACTCAGTTCTGATAAAAAAGTACGACAGATTTAAGCACATTAAAAAAGATGACATTGAAAATTCAACGCCTAACAGGGTAATGTTATATGGTATCATTGACGCCCTTGATTATATTTCCGATAATAATGAAATGGAAATTACTGTTTTTGCTGCAACCAGTCTGGGTTTTAAAAGTGCCATCAAACACAAAGGTAATAATGCGGATTTAATTTGTGAGTTTTATGATAAAGTTAAGAAAAAGAATTTAAAAGTTACTTGTGTTGAAATGTTGGGGAAAGCCCAAGAGATAAAAGACTATATAAGTTTTGTGAAAACATCGCAAAAAGGGTAAAGATTATTTGAACAGTCTTTAAGGAGTTTTGAATGTACCGGATAAAAACATCATGCTATATAAATTACGATAAATAAAGTACAAGGTAAACATCTCCTTGAAATACTTGCCTCTGGGCACTCTTAATTGACAAATTGTATATAATATTGAAATATAGTATAAGGAAGCTGAAAATAGTAGATTTAGAACGCTTAACGTTTATAATCAGGTGTTTCCATTATAATTGGCTTGGGGTTTGCAAGAACCCAATGTACTGCCAATTCACACAGACGTGCTGGTTCATCATTGCCGCTGCCATCGCGAAGCTGTTCTGCCAATGCAGTTGCTTCTTGAAGTTCTGTATCCGATAACGGTGTACCGGTCATAAAGTATTGGATTAAGGCATCCAGCATTTTGCGAAAGTCTTTATCCCAGTTAACTCCTCCGTTGTCCAAAATTTCATGGGATATTTTTCCTGTGATACGGATAACCTCACCTTGCACTGTTTGTGCATATCCTTGAGCTGGAACAAGAAAATCCCAAAGTTCTTCATGTTGTGCTGCCCAATTAGTTGCGGTTACTGTTATGAGTGAGACACCATCATGAATACGTCGTTTTGCAGCCGGCTCAACATCAAATTGCTTATATAAATCAACTTTCGCAGGAAACAACTGATAGCTTTACCTTGATATAATCGGGCAAAGAAGTGACAAAGTAGTTGAGCAACTCGTTGATTGTCTCCTTTGTCAAGAACAGTTTTTCCTGTAA